>Ga0302227_10000470_pt1 | contig 35359 bp, 24 predicted proteins | sample II_Palsa_N1_1_FD_193525 | JGI IMG/M metagenome (GOLD analysis project Ga0302227, IMG submission 193525) | Peat permafrost microbial communities from Stordalen Mire near Abisko, Sweden - II_Palsa_N1_1 | ecosystem: Environmental > Terrestrial > Soil > Palsa > Peat permafrost | place: Sweden... | reverse complement strand
TTGCCACCGTTATTAACTGTATGGCGCTGCAAAATGCTTTAGAAAGTATTGGTGTTGAAACGCGTTTGCAATCAGCCATAAAAATGGAGCAGATTTGCGAGCCGTACATTCGCCGCCGTGCAATGCACCATTTAGAGGAAAATAAAATCGTGATTTTTGGTGCCGGTACCGGTAACCCATATTTTACTACAGATACTGCCGCATCCCTGCGTGCTATCGAAATAAAAGCCGACGTTGTACTAAAAGGAACCCGTGTTGATGGTATCTATACCGCCGACCCGGAGAAAGATCCTTCAGCAACGCGTTATGATGAAATTTCTTTCCAGGAAGTTTATGACAAAGGCCTAAACGTGATGGATATGACCGCCATCACCCTTTGCCAGGAAAATAATCTGCCTATCATCGTTTTTGATATGAATAAGGAAGGTAACTTTATGAAGATCGCTAAAGGCGAAGCGATCGGCACACTGGTAAAGTAAGCAACAATCAATTCTTCAATCAGCATAATTTATCATTGCCCCGGCTTTTATGTCGGGGTTAAATAAATTCCTTTTTTGGCTAAAGCCGACCTTCACTTGTATATTTCCCCCTGCTAAAGCGGCAGGCTATTATGCCTAATCAGATTACTATAAATCAATAATTTCTATTTTAAAAAACTCCATTCAGGATAATTACGTAAAATAATTTACAAGCATTATCCTGATATGAAAGCATTATGTATAGCCCTGGTTGTTTTTTTTAGCACATCAACGGGTATATCAAACAAACCAATTGAGAAATTGGATATTCACCGCTTTGCGGGTAAATGGTATTCTTTATATTCGATACCTACCATGTTTGACAAAGGCTCCCGTGAAACTACCGCTACCTATACGCTAAATAGTGATGGGTACTACAATGTGTTAACCGAAGCCAAAAAAGATGGCGATAATGATATCCACACCTATAATTCAAAATTATATCCCGGTAAAAACGGTGAATTAAAAGCACAATTTGTTTGGCCTTTTAAAGTTGATTATTGGGTAATTGATATTGCCGACGATTACTCCTACATGGTTGTTGGTCACCCCGATCATAAATTTCTGTTTATTATGAGCCGCAAACCAACCATGGATAAAAAGCTGCATGACGAATTGGTAGAGAAATGTAAGGAAATGGGTTACCCGGTTGAGAAGCTGACCTCGCAGCGGGGATAATTAATATAACTACAATGACGTGCTAAAGTAATTCCTTCTTCTTCAAAACAATTCTTCCCATATCTCCTTTTACAGTTGTGATTTGATAACCCTAAAATCATACTTTTTACTATTTTTGTCAAAAATCTATATCGATGAGCGAACTCATTAAAAAACAGGTGACTGAAACAAAGGCTTTAATGGATAAAGCCATTGACCATTGCGAAAACGAATTGCAAAAAATACGTGCCGGCAAAGCTAACCCTGCTATGCTGGATGATGTTTATGTTGATTACTATGGCACTGCTACGCCGCTAAGCCAAATAGGCAACGTAAATACGCCCGATGCGCGCACCATTGTGGTGCAGCCGTGGGAGAAAAACATGTTAGGCCCGATTGAAAAAGCAATTATGGAGGCTAATTTAGGTTTAAATCCACAAAATGATGGCGTAATCATTCGCCTTAATGTACCTCCTTTAACCGAAGAACGTCGTCGTGATTTAGTGAAAAGGGCTAAAGGTGAGGCTGAAACTGGCAAAATCGCTATCCGTAACCTGCGCAAGGATGCGAATGAGAAAATAAAGAAATTAAAAACCGAAGGCGTTTCTGAAGATGAAATGAAAGTGGGTGAGGCTGAGATACAAAAGTTAACCGATGCGTATATTATTAAAGTTGATCAGCACTCCGAAGCTAAGGAAAAAGACATCATGACGGTATAAATTACCAACCTAATGTCAAATTAAAGGGAATGAGCTACTTAGCCATTCCCTTTTTTTATTTTTGCGGCACGCATGAAAATACTCTTATTATATCTTAAAAAACACCGCTGGATTGTAACTTTTGCATTATTATTTGCAGCCTTCAACATCGGTTTCTCATTACTTGACCCATATATTTCAGGTCGAATATTCGACGAGGTAATCAACAAGCATAGTAACCTTGATTACCATACCTACCTTTTTAGGGCATTAAAATTAGTTGGCTTGGCTATTTGCGTTGCCATGGTATCACGTATAGCAAAAAATTTCCAAGATTATTTTACCAATATCATCACCCAAAAAACCGGTGCCGAAATGTATGCCGATGGCTTAAAGCGTTCGCTTGAATTGCCTTACCAGGTTTTTGAAGACCAGCGCAGCGGCGAAACTTTAGGCATCCTGCAAAAAGTACGTTTGGATTGCGAAGCATTCATCACTTCGTTTATAAGCGTGTTGTTTGTAAGTATTACAGGTATGACCTTTGTTATCGTATACTCGCTTTTTGTGAGTTATAAAGTAACCTTAGTTTATGTTGCAGCTATTCCTATTATCACGTTTGTGAGCGTTGCGCTAAGCCGCAGGATTAAAAAAATTCAACGCAGTATCCTCTCTGAAACTACAGCATTAGCCGGTTCAACAACTGAATCATTAAGAAATATCGAGCTGGTAAAAAGCTTGGGTTTGGTTAAACAGGAGATCAACCGCTTAAATAAAACTACTTATAAAATATTAGGCCTCGAGCTTAAAAAAGTGAAGTATGTGCGTAGTATGAGCTTTGCACAAGGTACTACAGTTAACTTTGTGAGGAGTACAATGATTGTGGTGTTGTTATTGCTGATCTTTGGACAAACAATAACTCCCGGGCAATATATTAGCTTATTGTTCTACTCATTCTTCTTGTTTAACCCATTACAGGAGCTTGGCAACGTAATTGTAGCTTGGCGCGAAGCAGAAGTTTCATTAGGAAATTTCCAGAAGATATTAGAAACACCTATCGATCCAAAACCGGAAAAACCTGTTTTATTAGAGCAAGTGAACACGCTTACTTTTGATAATGTAAGTTTTAAACATTTAACCGCGAATCGTAACGCGCTTAATCATATCAACTTTGAAACCAATTTTGGCGAAACCATCGCTTTTGTTGGTCCATCGGGTTCGGGTAAAACAACCTTAGTTAAATTGCTGGTTGGTTTATATCAGCCTTTGGAAGGTGATGTTTTATACAACAATATATTAAGCAAGGATATCGACCTTGATCAACTGCGCGAGAAAATTGGTTTCGTAACTCAGGATACCCAATTATTTTCAGGTACCATCCGTGAGAACTTATTATTTGTTCGCCCCGATGCAACTGATGCTGAATGTATGCAGGCTTTGGAAAAAGCCGCTTGTCGTACCTTATTAGCCCGTGCTGATAAAGGTTTAGATACCGTAATTGGCGAAGGTGGCGTAAAAGTTTCCGGTGGTGAAAAGCAGCGTTTATCCATTGCCCGTGCCTTGCTGCGCAGGCCTGATATCTTGGTGTTTGATGAAGCGACATCATCACTAGATTCATTAACGGAAGAAGAAATTACGGAAACTATAAAAGATGTATCTGTATTTGGCGATCACATTACTATTTTAATCGCTCACCGCTTATCCACCATTATGCACGCCGACAGGGTTTATGTACTGGAGAAAGGCAATATCATCGAATCAGGCAAGCACGCCGACTTACTTGCCCAAAAAGGCTTGTACTACGCCATGTGGAGGCAACAGATAGGTGAGAAGGTTGAGATAGACGCGTAAGTAATAATTTCTATTTTTTCCCTTTGTAATTCTGAATGCAATGAAGAATCTGTACGGTGTAAACTACTTTACAGATTCTTCGCTGCGCTCAGAATGAATTTTTGAAGTTCGCGTTAGGGATGTGAGTGGATACCGGCATCGAGCTTAAGGCCGGTGCAGTATGAACGTACAGCCCGGGCCGAAGGCAACGCCCTAAATCTAATTAGCTGTATCTTCCCTATTTATATCTTCTAAAGCCAGTGGTATCAAATTCTTGGTTTTAAAGTAGGTAACAGTTACTACCGTTAAGGTAACGCACCCGCCAAATAAAACAGCCGGGATAGTACCCATAATACTTGCTGCCGTACCCGATTCAAAGTCGCCCAGTTCATTTGATGAACCGATAAACATGGAGTTTACAGCCGATACCCTGCCCCGCATGGTGTCGGGAGTAAGGAGTTGCATAATCGTACTGCGGATGATTACACTTACGCTATCAAATGCACCCTCGGTAAACAGGAAGAAAAGTGATAGATAAAAACTACGCGATAAGCCGAAACAGATAATTGATAAACCAAAGCCTGTAACGGCGATCAATAAATTACGCCACGGCCTGTTCATAGGTGAGAACTTAGACATAACCAACATGGTTAATACCGCGCCTAAAGACCCGGTTGCACGCATAATACCCAAGCCTTCGGGGCCTACTTTTAATATGGTGTTGGCAAATACGGGTAATAAAGCTACTATCCCGCCAAAAAATACCGAGAATAAATCAAGACTCATTGCGCCGAGCATCATTTTGTTTTTAAATACAAAGTCGATTCCTTCTTTGAGGCTCGTCCAAATATTATCTTTTGGTTCAAAAACGGCAGGATATTTCTTTAAAAAGTAAACCAATATCAGCGAGATCAATATAAAGAGCAGGATAACATAAAATGTTGCTGTAATGCCGCTAATACCTGTATACTTATCGGCAAAGCCATAAATTAAACCACCCGCAGCAGGGCCTAAAATTGAGGCGATTTGCCAGCTCGAGCTGCTCCAGGTACTGCCATTGGGATATAATTCCTTCGGGATACTATGCGCGTAAACGGTAAATGTTGCCGGGCCAAAAAAAGCGCGGGCAACCCCATTACAAAATATCATGGCATAAATAATGGGTACTATCCAACCTACATGAATATAGGCGCTCATGCTTTTAAGCGTAACTGTATACATCACTAATGATGAAAAAAGTACGCCGGTGTAAATCCACAAAAGCATTTTTCTTTTCTCGGACTTATCAGCAATGTAGCCGCCGTATAAAGCGATACCTACTGCCGGGATTGCCTCACTTAAACCAAGCATGCCTAAGGCAAATACGCTTTTAGTTAACTGGTAAATGTAAAAACCGATTACAACGGTTTGCATTTGATACGCAAAGGTAAAGAAGAAGCGCATGCCGATGTATGCGCGAAAGTCCTTGTATCTTAAGGCTGCAAATGAATCTTTTTTTTGGGGTTGACTGGAAGGGTCGCCGTTCACTATGTTGTTTGGATTGATGTGCTGCTAATTTACGATTTATGCTTTTACGTTGGCGCAATGAATTGTAAATATCACCGTAAAATTACATCAGGAGATCTTGTCCCAGCTTAAACCCTGGTCTTTCGACTGTAGGGAGTGATGCAATATTTGATTTTCGGGCGCTGCCAGTTGCGGATCTACCTCGAAAATGTGCTCTACAATTTTGCGTACCTGGATGAGTAATTCCTGGTCGGTAGCCAGGTTTGCCACTTTTAAATCGAGGACGCCGCTTTGTTGGGTGCCTTCGATATTGCCCGGCCCGCGTAATTGCAGGTCGATCTCTGCAATCTCAAAGCCATTATTAGTTTTAACCATGGTATTAAGCCTTGTGCGCCCATCGTGGCTTAATTTCTGGCTGCTCATCAATATGCAAAACGATTGTTCGGCACCGCGCCCCACACGGCCACGAAGCTGGTGCAGTTGTGATAAGCCAAAGCGTTCGGCATTTTCGATGATCATCACCGAGGCATTGGGCACATTTACCCCAACCTCAATCACGGTAGTGGCTACCATAATTTGCGTTTCGCCTTTGATAAAGCGCTGCATTTCATAAGCCTTTTCAGCAGCTTTTAGTTTGCCGTGTACAATGCTGGTGTTATATTGAGGCGGCGGAAATTCGTGCAGCATAGTATTTACACCGTCTTCCAGGTTTTTAAGGTCGAGTTTTTCGCTTTCTTTAATCAGCGGATAAACTACGTAGATCTGCCTGCCTTTGGCAATTTCATCTTTCATAAAGCCGAACATCCGTAAGCGTTGGTTTTCAAAAAAGTGAACGGTTTGGATAGGCTTACGGCCAACAGGCAGTTCATCAATTACAGATACATCCAAATCGCCATACAAAGTCATGGCCAGGGTACGTGGGATAGGTGTAGCTGTCATTACCAGAATATGCGGCGGAATAACGTTTTTACGCCAGAGCCTTGCGCGCTGCTCCACCCCAAAACGGTGCTGCTCGTCGATCACTACCAAGCCAAGATTTTTATATTGAACCTTATCTTCAATAAGCGCATGGGTGCCAATAAGTATTTTAAGTTCGCCGCTCTCTAAGCGCTGGTGCAAAACTTTCCGTGCTTTTTGCGGGGTTGATCCGGTGAGCAGGGCTACTTCAACAAAATCATCGCCCACTAAATCTTTGATGGTTTGATAATGCTGATTAGCCAAGATTTCTGTTGGCGCCATGATGCAGGTTTGGAAACCGTTATCAATAGCGATCAGCATGCTCATTAATGCCACTACGGTTTTACCGCTACCAACATCACCTTGCAAAAGGCGGTTCATTTGTACGCCGCGCTGGGTATCCTGCCTTATTTCCTTTAAAACCCGCTTCTGCGCATTGGTTAGCGGAAAGGGAAGTTTATTTTCGTAGAAATCATTAAATATAGTCCCCACCGTGCTAAATACATTCCCCTTAAATTTTAAGGTACGATGCATTTTGCTTTTCAGCATCCGCAATTGAAGCAAAAATAACTCTTCGAATTTTAACCGGTGTGTAGCTTCACTAAGTGCTGCGGCATCCTGAGGGAAATGAATATTACGATAGGCATCCATTCGAGATACTAACCGGTTTTTATTGATGATATATTGCGGCAGGTTCTCCTGAATATCTTTGGCACATTGATCAAGTAATGTTGTGATCAATTTTTGCAGCCCTTTGCTATCCAGCATAAATTGCTTTAGCTTTTCGGTGGAGCTGTATGCGGGTTGCAGTGTTAGGTTTCCGCTGCGTGCTAATGTGGCAGGTGAGTATAGCTCCATTTCGGGATGCGCCATTTGAGCTTTCCCATTAAAAAAGCCGGGCTTGCCAAATATTACATATGCTTTGCCGGGAATAAGTGTTTTCTCCATCCACTTAATACCCTGAAACCACACCAGCTCTATAACCCCGGTATCATCCTGCGCCTGTATTACCAGTCGCTTGGTGCGTTTTTCGCCCAAAAGTTCTTTGTGACTGATACGCGCAATTACTTGTACATAGGGCAATTCGGGCTCAATATCGCGTATTTTGTAAAACCGGGTACGGTCAATGTATTTATAGGGGAAATGCCTCAGCAGATCCTCAAACGTGGCTAAACCCAGTTCCTTTTTTAAAACATCCGCACGGGAGAGGCCAACGCCTTTTAAATACTCAATGGGTGTTTGGAAAGGGTTCAATAAAATTGCAGCTTTTTAGTTAAAACTAATATCAGGATTTTAACGCGGTAACAGAAATCTCCACGTTCACATTTTTAGGTAAACCAACTACGGCTACCGTTTCGCGCGCCGGAAACTGATCGGTAAAATAAGAGCCATACACTTCATTCACCTGCGCAAAGTTCTGCATATCGGTTAAAAAGATGGTGGTTTTAACAATATGCCCAAAGCCAACGCCAACCTCGGTTAAAATGGCTTTTATGTTTTCCATCACCTTGGTAGTTTCGGTTTTAATATCATCCAAAACTAAATTACCTGTAGCGGCATCAAGTGCAATTTGGCCTGATACAAAAAGAAAATCACCGGCTATTATTGCCTGGTTATATGGGCCTATAGGAGCAGGGGCGTTAACGGTATTAATTACTGTTTTCATTTAAATAATGGTGAGACGTGTTTGTAAAGAAGATTAGTGCTTTAATATGTAGAAGCGAATAAGTGTCCAGATGATACCCAGCACAAACATAATAATAGCGATGGCATTAATAGTATGCATCACTTTTAGGTTAAAGTTAGTTGGCCTGTTGGGATCTTTCTTTCTGAAAAAGTACATATACAAATATAAGCACAAGGCTAAGCATTTAAGCAAATATAAAGCAACAAAAAAGCCTTCCGAATTTCGGAAGGCTTTTTTCAATATATTATTTTATCTAATAATTATTGGTGGAATTCAACACGACGGTTAGCAACGCGGCCTTCTTCTGTTGAGTTGTCAGCTATTGGGTGAGTTTCACCGTAAGCTTTGATTTTTAAGTGTTTAGCTTCAACACCTGAGTTTACCAGGTAAGTTTTTACTGACTCAGCACGATCTTTAGAAAGACGTAAGTTGTGAGCAGCAGTACCTTCAGATGAAGCGTAACCAGCTAAAGTGATAGTTTTACCAGAAGCACGTAGATCAGCTGAAGAAGCGTCTAATGCTGGGTAAGATGAAGTTCTCAATACTGAGCTATCAAATTCAAATTGGATGTTAGAGAATGGAGCTGCTTTAGCTGAATCCATTTTCACAGTATCTTTAGGGAATACGATAACGCAACCAGAACCGTCAACAACGCTACCAGCTGGAGTGTTAGGGCATTTGTCAAATTGATCAGATACACCGTCACCGTCAGAATCTTTCTTCAAGTCAGCAACTGCAGTTTCAACGTTAGTTACACGGCCTTTTAAAGCTTCAACTTCCTGGCGTAATGCTGCATCATATAATTCATCATACATCATTGCAACTGGGTTAGCCCAAGCTAAAGCTGGTTTTGATTTTGAACCTAGAGTAAACTCTAAACCTGCATAACCGTAAGCATAGTGATCTTTTTGTGGGTAACCAGCGTCAGTTCCATCAAAATTATCAGCATCAATAAAGTTTTCAGTATAACCTAATTCAAAAGCTACTGTGTTTGATAATCTGAATTTCACACCTGCACCTGCATCAATTACTAAGTTACTAACGTAGTGTTTTTTGCCATCAGCATCATTGAAATCAATTGCTGCTCCGTCTGCAAGGGTACCTTCTGGGTGATATTGTGCTAAACCAGCACCACCTTTTAAGAAGAAATTAACAGTTCTTTCGCGGTGTAAGTAATCCATATCGATACTTGCAAAGTTATAGCTACCGTTTAAAGTTTCTTCGAAGAAGTTAGTTTTGTAAGCACCTGGGCTTGCGCTACCATCATTACCTTTAACCTGGCCACCAGTCAAATCTAATTGAGTTGACCATGATTGAGCCCATTGTTGTTTTAAATACAGACCGTAACCGTAAGATACAACTGCTTTAGTGAAGTCATTGTTGCGGCCACCAGTTAAAAGCGCGTCACCTGTAACGCCACCGTTAATACCGATGCTAAAGGTTCTGTACTGTGATGCACCACCAAATACCTTGGCAGTAGATCCTGCAGTAGATGTCTTAGTAGTGTCTGTGGTCATTTGTGCACTTGCAACACCAACGGCCATTAAACCTACAACTGACAACGCTACTGTTTTCTTTAATGTAGAATAGTTCATAGTTTTAAGATTAAACAATTTAATTGTGATTTTTTTTCAAAATTAGTAATTATGTTTGAAACGATTACCAAATTTTGTTCCAAAAATCATATCACTACTACAAATAAAGTAAAAAGATTGTTTAAACAAAGTTTATAAATGTATAGAATATGAAATATCTACCTGTAAATCAGCTACTTTTTAGTAATAATAGAAAAAATTTCGTTTCGAGGTTAAAATCCTCATCTTTAGCTATTTTCAATGCAAATGATGAATTTCCGCGTAGCGGAGACCAAACTTTTGTTTTTAAACAAAATGCTGACTTTTTTTACCTGACAGGTATAGATCAGGAGCAAAGTATCCTGATTTTATTTCCGGATTGTCCTAATACACTATACAGAGAAGTACTATTTTTAAGACAAACTAACGAACATATTGCAGTTTGGGAGGGTCATAAGTACACTAAGGAGGAGGCTAAGCAGGTTTCGGGCATCCAAAGTGTATTCTGGTTGAGCGAATTTGACAACATACTGCACACTATTGTGAACTATGCCGATAATATTTACATCAATACCAACGAAAATGATCGTTTTAGTTTTGAGGTACCCTACCGAGATCTGCGTTTTTTAGATAAATTAAAAGCTCAATACCCACTTCACCAGTATCAACGCTCGGCGCCTATCATGCGGGATCTTCGCGTGGTAAAATCAGAAATTGAGATCGAGCTGACTAAAAAAGCATGCGCCATAACCCGCGATGCCTTTATACGCACACTTAAATTTGTTAAACCAGGTGTTGCCGAGTATGAAATAGAGGCCGAAATTATTCATGAGTTTATAAAGCAACGTGCAACAGGCCATGCCTACACACCTATAATAGCATCAGGCAAAAATGCTATTGTGTTACATTATATAGATAATAACCAGGTTTGTAACGATGGTGATGTAATCCTGTTTGATTTTGGTGCCGAGTATGCCAACTATAATGCAGATATGAGCCGGTCGATACCAGTGAACGGCCGTTTTACCAAACGCCAGCGCGATGTATACGACGCCGTGCTACGCGTAATGCGTGCTGCAACCAGTATGATTGTTGAAGGTGCTGTTTGGAACGATTACCATGATGAGGTAGGCAAAATAATGACCAGCGAGCTGATTGGCTTGGGCTTGTTAGATAAACATGATGTTGAAAAGCAGGATCCTAAAATGCCTGCTTATAAAAGATACTTTATGCATGGCACATCGCACCATTTAGGTTTGGATGTGCATGATTTTGCCAGCCGTTACAAACCATTTGAGGTTGGTAACATTTTAACTTGTGAACCGGGCATCTATATCCCGCAGGAAAATTTAGGCATCAGGCTGGAAAATAATATATTAATAACCAAAGGTGGTAATATCGATCTGATGGCCGATATCCCGGTTGAAGGTGACGAGATTGAAAGCATCATGAATTCCTAATTTTAGGTCACCTGTTATACTATTGCAGATAAATAAAGCACCGTGGTAAAACCATCTATCCTTTTAACATTCGATTCGATGAAGCATCCTAACTCCGGGTTTTATTCCTTTGGGAAAAGCCTGGGCGATGCGGTTATCACACAAAATAAAGGGCGTTATAAGCTATACTATTATGTATATGAAAAAGCCAACTGGCTTTTTGAGAAAAAGGTGAGTTTGGTTTTTCTATCCTGGATCCACAAATTATACTTCGGCGAACCAAACCGGTTTGCGCTGGTTCATTTTACCGATCAGTTTTGCCGGTTGCACCCGCAAAAGGTAAATGGCAAAAAGGTAATTACCATCCATGATATTAATGTAGTGCACGAAAAAAGTAAGCCGCAATGGAAAATAGATAAGCGTTTAAATAAAATGCGTAGCTTTATTAATGCCTGCGATAAGGTGGTAACCATATCCCATTTTGTAGCCGCTGATATTCTACAATATTTCCCCGAAGTGAAAGGCAAACTGAGCGTGATTTATAACGGCGCGGATAGATTATCAGTGCCAGATAATCATCAGCCGGTTTATCTGCCTAAAAGGCAATTTCTGTTTTCCATAGGGATGGTAGTGCCGAAAAAGAATTTTCATGTATTGCCGGCTTTACTGGTTGGTAACGATTATGAACTGGTGATATCAGGGGTAGAAACGCCTTATAAAGCCAGGATAATAGAAGAAGCGCAAAAGCACGGTGTATTAGACCGTGTAAAAATAACAGGCCCGGTGAGCGAAGGTGATAAAGCCTGGTATTATAAAAACTGCCTGGCATTTGTATTCCCATCCATAGCCGAAGGCTTTGGCTTGCCTGTTATTGAGGCCATGCATTTTGGTAAACCGGTATTTCTTTCAACGCATACTTCGCTACCCGAAATTGGTGGCGATGCCGCGTTTTATTTTGACAGCTTTGAGCCCGAAGCCATGCAAAACGCCTTTAATAAAGGGATGCACGATTTTGAAAGTAAAGGCATGCAGCAAAAAGCAATAGCCCGCGCCAACCAGTTTGATTGGGACGAAACCGCGCGGCAATACCTGAAATTATATGATGAATGCCTTGATTTATAATGACATTCGGATTATAGCGTTAATTAGCTAATTACTTTTAGATTTGCATCTTTTATTTAATTATTGATGAAGACTTATTTCAGGCTGCTTTCCTTTGCAAAACCCATTGAGAAATACGCTATCCCCTACGTTATATTTACCCTGCTTTATATAGTTTTTAGCACAACGGTTTTTGCCTTACTTACGCCGTTGATGAATACGCTTTTTTCTGCCGATGGCCCTACCCAACATGTTGTACATAAGCTACCAGGCAGTATGCTTGATGCCACTGGCTGGTTCAATTATTACATGGATTATTTTATACGTGTACATGGTGCATGGGGCGCACTACAATTTGTATGTGCTACCTTAATCGTAACCATATTGCTGGGTAACTTTTTCCGGTATTTGTCTGCCCGTACTATGGAAAACTTACGGGTGCATACTTTATTAAATTTGCGCCGTAAAGTTTTTAATAATGTGATGGATATGCACCTCGGTTATTTCAACAATGAGCGTAAAGGTGATATCATATCAAAAATCGCATCTGATGTGCAGGTAGTACAGTTTTCGGTTACCAGCACTTTACAGGTAATATTTAAAGAGCCGGTTACTTTAATCGCATTTATGGTAATGCTGTTTATTCTTTCGGCAAAACTAACCCTGTATTCTTTGTTAGTAGTGCCGGTATCGGCTTTTATCATTTCTAAAATTGTAAAACGACTTAAATCACAAGCGATAGCTGCCCAGCAGACTTATGGCAATATGATTAGTTACTTAGATGAAGCGCTATCTGGTGTCAGGATTATAAAAGCCTTTAACGCCACCAATTTTATAAAAGACCGCTTTAACCACGAGAATGTTAAATATTCAAAAATAATGCGTTCAATGGCGAGGCGACAGCAATCGGCTTCACCGGTTTCTGAAACGCTTTCAGTTACCATGATTTCGTGCATCGTGTTATATGGTGGGTATCTGATCCTGAACCATAAATCGACATTAAATGGTGGGCAGTTTATAGCTTACATTGCTATATTCTCACAAATTATGCGCCCGGCTAAAGCTATTTCTGATTCATTCAGTAATATCCACTCAGGTATTGCGGCAGGTGAGCGTGTGCTGGCTCTTTTAGATGAAAAGCCTGCCATTGTTGATGCGCCTGATGCTCAACCAATTGGTGAGTTTAAACAGGGTGTTGAATTTAAGGATGTATCTTTCGCTTACGGCGAGAAAAAAATTTTACAGCATATTAACCTTACCGTGCCTAAAGGTAAAACTATCGCACTGGTTGGTCCATCAGGTGGTGGTAAATCTACCATGATCGATTTGATCCCACGTTTTATCGAGCCAAAATCTGGCGAAGTACTAATTGATGGTGTAAATATCCAATCGGTTACTGTTGATTCTGTAAGGAATTTATTGGGTATCGTAAACCAGGAATCTATCCTGTTTAATGATTCTATTTTTGGTAACATCGCCTTCGGTAAATCAAACGCTACCATGGAGGAGGTTATCGCTGCCGCTAAAATCGCCAACGCCCACAACTTTATTATCGAGACTGAAAAAGGCTACGAAACCAATATCGGCGATCGTGGTACCAAACTTTCGGGCGGGCAAAAACAGCGTATTTGTATAGCGCGTGCCGTATTGGCTAATCCGCCGATTATGTTGCTGGATGAAGCTACTTCGGCCTTAGATACCGAATCAGAAAAACTGGTGCAGGACGCGTTGAATAACCTGATGAAAAACCGTACATCATTAATCATCGCGCACCGTTTAAGTACGATACAAAATGCAGATTTAATTGTAGTGCTGGAAAGCGGGCAGATCGTTCAGCAAGGTACGCACCAGGAGTTGGCTAATGTTGATGGCTTGTACAAAAAGCTCATCAATATGCAAACCTTTAACCTGGACTAACATAGTTTATCGCCTTGCGGTATTTTTCGATGGTGGCATCCCAGGTATAGTTTTGGGCAACGTAGGCTTTGGCATTCTTACTCATTTCGCTCAGATCCTCGTAAGGGTTGAAGGCGATATCCAGGTCGGTTTTAAAACTTTCGTAGTCACCAAATAAAAAGCCTGCCTTGCTGTTATCAATGTGGTCTTTTAGCACTTCGCACTTTTCATTGGCTATAACAGGCACACCATAAGCCATGCTTTCGAGTGTTACTAATGACAAACTTTCGTAAAACGATGGTATAATTAAAGCCCGGGCATTTTGCATCAGCGTTATTTTTACATCATCGCTCACAAAACCAAGGGTTATAATATGCTCATTAACAGGTACAGGCATAATTACCTGCCCAACCAACACCAATTTAACAGGTCGATCAGCATTGCTGTTATATTTTAGCAGGTAATCGCAAAGCATTTGGCAGCCTTTAAAGGCATCCACACGGCCAACATACAGCAGGTATTCGCCGCTGGTTTTTAAGATGCTTTTGAGGTCGACAGGATGTTCAGGATTATGCGCGTCAATTCCAATACCTGCGATAGTAGCGTAAATATTATTGTTGCCAAATAATCTGTTTACAAAGCGTTGCTCGCTCAGGGTATTGTATAAAATAGCCTTCGGCGTATTGAAGAACTGCTTGAAGAACGGGAAATAAATAGGCGCTTCGTCGTGCGCGGTTGGTATCAGTATTGATTTTTCAGGTGCTATTTTGATCCCTTCGATAGTCGGGTAATACAGATACGTGAAAAATATGAGTGCGTCATAATTTTGATGCTCAACCTTCAGGTAATCTATCAACTGCGGCAAATAAGGGCCCTGGTATTGCACCCATTTGCGGTAATCGTCATCGGTAATATTTGATGGGATTATCTTTTCATAAAAATCAAGCAAGCCAAGCGAACGCAGCAATTTTTGGTAAGGTTTCCTTTTTTTTAGCTTACGCGAGATCAGCCTGAAGTTCTTGCGATCACGCGGATTAGCAGACGGGAAACGATGAACGGTAACGCCGTTAATTACACTTGTTCCCGGCTCATATTCATCATTCCAGGTAGTATAATCCTTAGCGCAGGAGGTTAGCACCTCAATGTCATAAATATCCTTTAATTTTTCTACAATAACCCGGCAATGGTATTCGGCTCCGCCGTTTACTTCAAGGCCGTAACGTTGTACAATAAAGGCTAATTTCTTTTTCAATTAATAAGGGTTATGATAAAAGCGCTTCGTAAAGCTGAATATATTGTGCTGCTGTATTGTCCCAGTTAAACGATTGTGCCCGGGCCAATATAGCAGGCTGCATATTGTTTTCAATATAATTATGCATGCCATAGTTAAAAACATGCTGCATGTATGCGGGTTCAAAGTTATCGAAATAAAAAGCACAATTGCCCCCAATTTCGGGCAGCGAAGTTTTATTTGATAAAAATACCGGCTTGCCAAAGTACATGGCCTCAATAACCGGCAGCCCAAAACCTTCGGCTAAAGACGGAAACAAAAATGCTTCACAATTTTTGTAATACCAGGCTTTGTCCTGCTCATTAATAGCACCGGTAATGGTGATCCTATCCTCGCATCCAAACTCTTTCGCCTTTGCTAAAAGCAGTGCGGTGTAATTTGGCCGGGGTGTTATGCCTGATATGACCAGCTCATAATCGTTACCGACAAGCAGGGCAGGGAGCACATGAAAGTTCTTTTTCTCATTTAACGGCCCAAGTGTAAACAGGAATTTCTTTTTAGGCAGATAAGCGGGCTGGTGCTGATCATCAACCCAAAGTTTATCGGCACCATTATAAATCACGCTCACCTTATCGGCACTGCCCGGAAAATTGGCTTTGATATCATTTGCCACAAAGTTTGATATCGCTACGATCTTATCGCAGCTTTCCAGGTGCTTGTTTAATATGGATATGGATTGTTCTTTTTCTTCCTGACTAATGCCCGGTTGGTGCAGTTGGTTAAGATCGTGTATGGTTAATATTTTTTTAGCGTTTACCTTTTCGGGTTGTAGGCGACAAAACTGGTCGGTAATGTGCACCAGGTTGAACCGGTTGCGGTATGGCCAAAAATATTTGTGGAATTTGCGTAATTGGTACAGCTCGCGGTTATCATCAAAAACAGTCTTCTTTACATAAAAACTCAGGTTAAAGCGTTGCTGGTTTTGTTTGATAATAGCTGCCGAGAGCGCCTTGCCAAAATAAAAGAAACCCGTATTCGGGTCTTTCATCGAATCGAGGGTGATGAGTATGGCTGGTTTTTTATGGCGCATTAACCTAAGCTTGTTTAAGATAGATTGTCAAAGATAAAATAAGTGCACATTAAAATGATTTTGTAACACTTAATTGGCAAAATGAATACATTAGCGCAAATTATCAATGAGCAAAAAAGTAGCCGTAATTATACCTTTTTATAAGGATGATCTTTCGCAATATGAAAGCATTGCGCTGGAGCAATGCTTTAAGGTTTTGGGCGGGCATACCATTATTGCTATAAAACCGGAAAGATTGATTTTGCCCGATTCGGTTACTAAATATCCATTTTTAAGCATAGTTAGTTTTAACGATAGCTTTTTTGCCGATGTGCAAGGCTATAACCGGCTAATGCTTTCGGCTGAGTTTTACAGTGCCTTTATTGATTATGAATTTGTGCTGATACATCAGTTGGATGCCTTTGTTTTTAAAGACGACCTGCTTGATTGGTGCAACCAGGGCTTTGATTATATAGGCGCGCCGTGGATACAGCCGCATCCCTTTCCTGATCTGATCAAAACGGTAAAGTCGAAAATTCAATATTATTTACATACCCGTTTTAATGTACTTGAAGATGGGATACCGAGTACCAAGCAATTCGAGTATAAAGTGGGCAACGGTGGTTTCTCCTTGCGAAGAACAAAAATTTTTCACGAGATATGCCTGAAGCAAGCCGATAAGATACTGGAATATACCGGGCACCAACATCACCGCTATAATGAAGATGCCTTTTGGAGCATTGAAGTTAACCGCAAGCGTAAAATATTAAGCATCCCCAACTATAAAACCGGGGTGCGATTTGCATTTGAATTTTATCCTAACCATGCCTTAAAAATCAACCATGGCCAACTACCTTTCGGTTGCCATGCCTGGGATTTACAATTAGATTTTTGGCGGCCTGTTTTTAAAGAACAGGGTTACGAGATCTGATCAGCACGAGTCTCAATCTTGATACTATTCCCTTCTGAAAGCTTTTCATTTTGAAAATCATACCGTGCTATTATGGTATGATTAAATCTTTCTTAATTTTTCTAATTTATATAACTATCTGTTTATAAGTGTTTTGTTTATTTTTTTATTTGGATGGCATCATAGTGGCATATGTGGGTCAGATTCATAATTAACAAAATTTAAACGTGAACAAAATATTTACACTCGTACTAAACAGTCAATTTAAAATGAAAAAATTAGGCTCATTATTAATTCTTTCGGCATTTGGCATGCATGCGCTAGCCCAACCGATTGATTCTACACGTGTTAAGGGTATTAATGCCGATACCATTAAGCACCGTACCGTATTACGTTCTCTTGAATCACCACTACCTGATCCTCCATTCCCAACCAGCGATTGGGATGGCGCGCCGCTTATAGGTTCTGATGAAACCGCTCCGATATATCCTTTGCAAAAGTTATTAGGAGCTACCAACACGCGGTTCAGGTTTTATGGCTGGATAGACCCCGGAGCGAATTTAAGTACCTCAAAAAATTCAAATGCACCTACCTCGTACGATCTGATACCAAATTCGGTAACGCTTGACCAAGTTGGTTTAAAGTTCGATCTGCAACCTAACACAGTTCAAACCGATCACGTATCAGCAGGGTTTTTGGTTACCACTATTTTTGGTACCGATTATCGTTATACCACAGGTAAAGGCTATTTCAGTAACCAATTATTAGGCAATAACAATAAATATGGTTTTGATCCTGCCGAAATGTATGGCTTGATTTACTTCCCTAAAATCGCGGATGGGATGTTGTTGAAAATAGGCCGTTATATATCTCCTGCAGATATTGAAGCGCAATGGGCAACCGATAATTACCTGTACTCACACTCGCTGATGTTTACGGTAGACCCCTATACATTTACCGGTGCGCAGGCAACGTTTAAATTAGGGTCATACTGGCAATTAGAAGTAGGTGTAGACGCTGGTAATGATATGGCGCCATGGAGTAAATCTGCACAGATTAATGGCTTGTTAATGGCGCGCTGGGTATCTAAAGATAACAACAATTCCATATATGGCGGTATTAATGCCTTAGGTAATGGTGATTATACCCGCCAGCACGATGACTTACAAATGTTGGTAGCCACCTGGGGCCATAAGTTTAATAAAACGTTCCACATGATGACCGAGGCTTATTATTTATGGCAATATCATGCTTTGGTTGGCGGTACGGTTATTACCGGCCCACCGCAGCCATTTTATACCAACGTTGGCGCGGGGGCACCTATTCCGGGTACCATGACAGCAGTTGGCGCGGTTAACTATTTTCAAATATTAGTTTCAAAACGAGATTATATATCTATCAGAAACGGTTATTTAAGTGACCCGCAAGGAGGTAGAACTGGTTATGCGACTAGCTATTCGGATCACACCATTGGCTTTGTACACTACTTTAATGATTATATAAGGATACGCCCTGAAATAAGATATGAACGCGCTTATGCTGATGGTGTAACACCTTATGATAACGGCACTAAAAAAGACCAGGAAACTGCGGCTATGGACTTAATAGTGCGTTTTTAAACGCTTTAATCGCCCGGGTACTATCATCAGCTATGGTGCAGGGGCTTAAAAATCAGCTGAAGAAAAATTAAAAATAATGAAATGAAAACTGTTAAATTAATGATCGCTATTGTTTTAATGGCAGGCTTTGCCCAAAGATCATTGGCTCAAGGCCAAACCTGCGGATTATATTTAACCGCTGACGATTATCATAACCACAAATTAAGTTTTAAAACCAGCGGTAACGATGGCAACAGCATTAAACTTAATGAGTTTTTGGGTTCGCAAAAGATAATTGTGGTGTACAATGGTAAGCATGAGGTTTTTTATAAGAGTGCGGTATATGGTTACCATAACAATAGCAACGACTACCGCTATTTTAACAACACGGCATACAAGGTAATCGACGATAGGGATTTCTACATCTACAGCAGCCCCAAGTTGGTACAGCAAGGTAAATGGTCAAAATCTGTTGATGTATATTATTTTAGCAACACCGCAGTTTCTGATGTTGAACCGCTATCTGTTAAAAATCTGCAAACCGCGTTTGCCGGTAATGCCAGGTTCAGGTATTTGCTGGAGGCTCAATTTACAACAGACAACGCTTTAACGGCTTATGATTTTGCTGCGAATGAATACAAAGTGAAATATTTATACGAGCATAGCGCATCTATGTAAAAGATATTATAGGGGTATAGTAAGGGGGTGATTGCGAGAGCGGTCATCCCTTTTTTATTTTCAAAGCATTTTATTTATCCTGATATGAAATGTATTTAATGTTAACAGATGGTGAAGCAAGCGCTGCTTTAAATTAACATTAAGCCGTCATTGTTAAGTTAAAAAAATCATTCTGTTAACAAAAATACAATTGGGCCAAAACTCAGTTTTTACACAGAATGTGGGAGTGTATTTGCACTAATTATGAAAATTAGTTATCCAAAAAATACCCCATTCAACAAGTATATCTTAATCAATAAGTATCCTTTCGGGACAGTTTTGATGGCTGATTTTCCAGTCAAATAACGAAAACCCGACATCGATAATGAAAAAACTTTTACCCCTATTACTGTTCTTCTTACTTACCTCAATTTCTTTTTCCGCACTCGCCCAAACCATCAGGGGGAATGTTACCGATGCCAAAACATCTGAAACGCTTATTGGCGCTACGGTACGCATCCAAAACGGCACCAATGTATTTAACACCAATGTTAAGCTTGATGGTAGCTACACGTTTAAAAACATCCCGGCAGGTACTTACAAACTGAGTGTGAGTTTTGTAGGCTATAAAAAAACAAAGGATTATGACGTGGTGGCAACCACATCGGGTGTTACAGTTTTTAATATTGCCATGGTTGATAACTCAACCCAGTTAAATGAGGTAACCATTACCGAGCATGCGAGCAAGGAGAGCGATAAATCTGCCCGGAATGATGAGCAAAACTCCAATAATACCATCAACGTAGTATCAGCGCAGGCAATAGCAATATCGCCTGATGTTTTAGTTTCAAGTGTATTGCAACGTGTACCCGGTATATCTATCGACAGAAATAATACCGGCGATGCAGAACACGTAATTATCCGTGGTATGGATAAACAATACAATACCACTTTAATTAACGGGATAAAAATCCCGAGCCCTGATAATAAAAACAGGTATGTGCCATTGGATATTTTCCCGGCCGACCTTGTAGAAAGAATTGAAGTTTACAAAACGCTTACCCCTGATATGGAAGGCGATGCTTCGGGCGGTGTGGTTAACCTGGTGATGAAATCCGCGCCAAGCGGTTTACGTGTAGAAGGTAATTTTGGTACAGGTTATAGCCAGTTGTTTTGGGATAGGAGTTTTGAGAGCTTTAATGCCAGTACAGTAGCCAGTAAAGCTCCCGGTGAAATAAATCCCGGTGGTTCTGCATCAATCAGTCAATTTCCATATCAAAATTTGTTAACCAAAGCCGGTAACGCGCCGCCAAACGCAACCGCGAGTTTAACTATAGGCAATCGTTTCCTGAACAATAAATTGGGTGTTATATTCTCGGGCACTTACCAAAACTTATATCAAGGCAGTAACAGTTTTGTTGTATTGCAGGATAATAGCATTGGTTCTTCACCCAACATTAATACACCAAACCAGGAAACAGCCTTTGAAAGTTCATACAAGCGTGAGTACTCATCGCAATTAAGCAGGTTAGGTACTATGGCTTCTATTGATTATAAAATAGATGATAACAATACAATAAGTTTATTCGGCACTTATTTAAGCCTGGATGAACATCGCGTACGCGATCAGCAAACATCAACTTATGGCGGCTATTCATATAATGGTTATTTAGGTACAAATGGTATTGATGATGAGACGGAAACACGTACCGACTTACAAAGTATTTACAACGTAACCCTAAAAGGTAACCATAAAATAACCAAACACTTTTCGCTTGATTGGACAATAGCGAATTCAGAAGCATCGCACAAGCAACCTGATATTGCCCAGTTTAAAACCTCATACGAAACAAGCCCCGCTACAAACGGAACCAATGTTGCAACGCCCGGCAGCCCCGGTAGTTCAACCTATGTAGCCCCGGCTGTTATTGATAGCCCTGCGGTTGTGGGTAACGAGTCGAGGATATGGGCTCATAATACCGATAAGGATATTTCACCTTATTTAAATCTACACTACACCACAGATATCTTTGGCCATAAAACCATTTTCTCAGCAGGTGGCATGTTCAGGCATAAAACCAGGAGCAATTTTGTAGACAGCTACACATTACCAAATACCTATATCCCGGGTACTGATAATGCGGAATACTACACTAATATTCCATCTGCGCAATTTACTTTTGCCGGCAATTCATACGATGCCTTAGGTTCATCGGCAAGTGATCCCGGTGTTTACACATTCGAAGAAAATGTTCATGCTGTTTATGGCATGGTACAGTATTATATCAATGATCATTTCGACGTTATCTTTGGCTTAAGATCAGAAAATACCTACCAGCATTATAACTCAAACCTACCCAATATTTACCCGGGCCAAAGCGCGACTATTACTTATACAGATTATTTACCAAGTGTTAATTTAAAATATGCTTTAGCGGATAACGAGGCATTAAGAGCATCGTACTTTAAATCAATACTTCGCCCGGCATTTGATCAGCTTATTCCTTTTCCAGACCCAACCAGTGATGAATCTTATGTACCGATAGGAAACCCTTATCTGCAGCACACGGTTATCAATAACTATGACTTAAGATATGAGTTTTTCCCGGGTGTTTTTGATGAGTTTATGGCCGGTGGTTTTTATAAATACCTTACTAATCCGATTGAAGATATATTAGTAGTTACTGGCGTAGCTACTCCTCAGCTCACGCCCACAAACCTTGGTAACGCACAAAACTATGGTGCCGAATTTGTAGCCAAGAAATATTTCGGGAATTTAGGATTTTCTGTTAATTACACTTATACACATTCACAAATCACCACAGCAAAAATTATTAACGTTGATGGTGTAACTGATAGTCGTGATCAAACCAGGCCATTACAAGGTCAGGCGGCAAATATTGGTAACCTGTCATTATTATACAGGAGCCAGAAAAACGGGATAGAGGCCCAGCTATCTGCGTCATATACTGGCGAAAGAATTGAGGCCGTATCAGGTTATTATGACCTGGATACCTGGGAAAAAGCCACCACTTTCCTTGATTTCTCAGTCCAAAAAACATACAAACGTTTTGTATTCTTCGCCAAGGTTAATAACATCTTAAATACCCCTTACGAATTATTTTTAAAGCAGAGTAACACCATTGATTATTCAAGCATCCTGAAATACCCGGATCAAAAGAGCGCTAACTATACCACGTTGGAGTATGATCAATACTACGCCCGCTACAGCTTGGGTGCCAGGTTCAAATTCTAATTCTTAATTAACAAATAAGCACATAAACACAAATTAATTACCCTTTCATCATCATGAAAAAACTACAAATCGTTTCATTATGCCTGGCGCTATTCGCGCTTGCTTCATGCGGCAAAGGCGGCGACAAAGCTGTGATCTCTGTTCCGCAGATCCAGGTTGGTAAGGCCATCCCTAACACAGGCACTTTACCTGCAGGTACTTACAAAGGTACGTTCCTTGCAAATCAAACTTACACTATTGGTGGTAGCATTACTATTAATGCAGGTGATACCCTATTAGTTCAAAAAGGTGTTACTTTAAACATGGCTCCGGGCGCAAACATCATTGTAAATGGTGATTTGATCATGTTGGGCACGCAAACAGCTCCTATCACTGTTACCGATCCTGCAAGGGTTAAAACTACTGGCCCGTCTACAGTTGGTCAGGATTCTGCCTACAACGGCGGTTGGGGCGGTATCTATTGCAGCAGTACATCAAACTTAGTAGTGCTTAAATGGGCTCACTTTAATTTTGGTGGTGCAGCTTTAACTGCGCTTCCGTTTGTAACTACTGCAGGCTTAAAAGCTGGTGCGCAGTATATATTCTATTTTGAAAACCCTAACGGTGCATTTATCCTTGAAGATTCATGGGTATACGGTACTCCGGATGATGTTGCCCGTTTCTACGGTGGCCACGTTAACATCATGAGAAACACGGTAGAGAAATTTGGTAACACTGGTGGTGACGGCTTTAACCCTAAAGGCAGTACAACAGGTAACATGGCTTACAACTTGCTTATTGGCGGTGCAACTAATGGTACCAAAACTGCAAGTGACGGCAGCACAACAGGCGAATGCCAGTTTGCAATCTATAACAACACTTATGTAAATGATGGTTTCAGAAACACTGGTGTTTACGGTGCAAGAAGCGGTTCTGTTGAAGTTGAAAATGCTTCAAGGGCATTGGTTTACAATAACCTGATAGCTGATTGCGATTTTGGTGTACGTATAGCAGGTGGCGCAAGCGGTGCTAAAGTTTTCTTAGCTGATACTACCACAAATACATCTGATTTATTCCCAAAAACAGCTTACGGTTATAACTTCTATTATGCTGATGATGCTGCAATGGCCGATCAGTTTGTGCCAACCAGCGTTGCGCAACCAGTTGTTACACACCCTGAAGCTACCGACATCCCTGATATGGCAGCTTTCTTAGGCTCAAGTTATACTTTTGGTTTTGTTTATGACGGCAGCTCATTAGTAGGTAAAAACGATCCATTGTTTGTTAACTATCCATTACCGGCTGCTAATAACTTCTGGATCACACAAGCATCTGTTGATAGCTATAACTTCCACTTGCAAAGTAATTCACCTGCAATAGGTAAAGGTACTACTACTGCATTTAATCCTATAACTTCAGGTATCCCTGTTAATGCTAACTTTGGTTCAAGCGGTATCACTGCTCCTGGAAAAGATATGGGCTGTTACCAGTCTAACGGTTCGGGTAACCAACACTAATATTTAATTATTTTAATAAAGGCAGCTACATGTAGCTGCCTTTATTTTTAAAAGCAAAACATTTTTTTAAGTGAGTACCAGGATGAAAGCAAGGGCAGTAATCGTTTTATTAGCAGTATCAATATTTTTTGGGGTAGCCTGTTCAAAAGCGCCTAACAATACACCGGCAACAGCCACTAAAACTACTACCCCAACCGGGCCAGTGGTTATTCCGCAACCTTTACCCAATACGGTTGATAAAACCGATACCCTAAAAGTTATGGCATACAATGTTTTAAGTTACGGTGATCTTTGCCAGGGAAGCGTATCCGCTTTAAACGGTTATTTTCAAACCATTATTCAATACACCCAGCCTGATTTAATGAGTTGTGAGAAGATGAATGCATTTGCGCCAACAGCCAACTTACCAAATAATTTAGCCGAAGTTATAACAGACAGCGTGCTTAATGTGGTATCGCCGGGTAAATATGCTTTTGCAACACCAACAAATAGTGCCGATGGCAGTAACATGTCTGTTTTGTTTTACAACAAGCAGAAGCTAACTTATGTAAAAACCGAGGTACTATATCCTTACATTACTGACTTCGACCTTTACAAACTCTACTATAACGACCCGAATTTGGCTATTACGCATGATACTACCTATTTATATGTAGTGGTTAATCATACACAATCGGGCTCATCAAGCACCACACGCGATATGCAGGTATCAACCTATATGGCTACCCTCAGGGCAAAATTTGCTTACTTCCCTAACCTCATCAATATGGGCGATTTTAATACCGCGAGCAGCTATGAGGCCGGTTATCAAAGCGTTATCACCTCCAAAGATACCGCAACCCAAATGAGTGATCCGCCTTTCTATCCGGATCAAACAGTGAAATACCCTGCCGAGTGGGAGAATAATACGGCTGCTTATGCATCAGAACTTACCACAACTACCCGGTCATTGGCAACAGCTTTTAACAGTTGCGGCACAGGCGGCGGTGCAAAATCATGGTACGATCATTTGTTTATATCGCCCTGGATAGTTAAAGGCTCAAACTATATACAATATATACCCAACTCATACCAAACTATCGGTAACGATGGTAACCGTGTAGGTGTTGATATCAATAGTACAACCCCGCAGGTAAATTCATCGGCACCGGCCGCGGTAATTAACGCGTTATGGCAATTTTCTGATAAATACCCGGTTTCGGTAAAGCTGTTAATTAAGGCTAACCGTAATGCCTATAGTATTGCTGATCCTGTTGAAAAAAATTAAATAAAAACCTATGAAAACTACTTTCAAAAATATACTAACAGCAGCTGCTTTCTTATCAGCTGCTGTACTATTTCCAAAAAATGGATTGGGCCAAACAATTCAAATGGTTTTTACTTCGGATGCTCATTATGGAATCACCCGTGAGAAATTCAGGGGCGATACCGGGGTGGCCGGTTACATTGTTAACGCGGCACTGGTAAAGCAAATAAATACTTTGCCTAAGCTTACCATTCCCACAGATAATGGCGTGAATGCCGGTAACAAAGTAGGAGGTATTGATTATGTGATCGAAGGTGGCGATATCGCTAACCGCATGGAAGTTCCGGTACAAACCGCGGCTGCATCATGGGCTCAGTTTACGCATGATTATATGCAAAGCTTAAACGTTAAAGGTCACGATGGTAAACCGGCAACCTTGCTGATGGTTCCGGGTAACCATGATATTTCAAATGCCATCGGTTTCCCCAAACCAATGACCCCGGCAACCGATCCAACATCAATGGTTGAAATTTATAACCTGATGCTGAAACCGGCAACGCCGCTTACTAACGCCACTTATAATTATGCGGTAGATAAGATCAACTATTCAAAAAATATTCATGGGATCCATTTTGAGTTCATCACCCTATGGGCTGATTCTGCCGAGCGTATCTGGATGCAAAAAGATTTGGATACAGTAGCCGCAGCAACGCCGGTAATTATTTTCACGCATGATCAACCGGAGTGCGAGCCTAAACATTTTAGCAATCCTACGCCGCCTTTTGCCATGACGGCGAAAAGCAAATTCCAGAATTTGGTAGAGGAGCATTATAAAGAAGGCCCTGTTGCATCTAAAGATGATGATGGCTCGATAATGGAACAACGAGGTTTTGTAAAATTTTTAAAAGCACATCATAATATAGTAGCCTATTTTCATGGCAACAGCAACTGGAACCAGTTTTACACTTATCATGGTCCGGATAATGACGTTGCATTGAATTGTTTCAGGGTTGATTCGCCAATGAAAGGCAAGTACTCAGCAAAAGATGAAACCTTGGTTTCGTTTCAGCTGATATCGCTTGATGCTGCAAAACAGGAATTAACCGTGCGCGAATGTTTATGGAATACCAAGCCTGCAAGTGCCGATAATAAAGTTGTTTTCGGTAAAAGTGCAACCGTATCAATAAAGGTTAATAATTAACAATTTTGTTACATTAGTTTAACATGAACAGAATGTATACAACATTCTATAATAGCTTTGCAAAAAAACTGTTTTGAAAATATTAATTATTGAAGATGAACAGGGCCTGCGCGAAAGTATAGAGGATTACTTTACCGAGGCTGGTAATATTTGTGAAACCGCGTCCAGTTTTTCAACTGCGCTGGCCAAGGTTAATTTGTACCGGTATGATTGCATCTTGCTGGATATAACTTTGCCCGATGGCAGCGGCCTGGATTTGCTAAGAATTATTAAAAATAATAACCATACTGATGGCATCCTGATCCTCTCGGCCAAAAACTCACTGGATGACAGGCTGGAAGGGTTGGACCTGGGTGCCGATGATTATTTAGTTAAACCCTTTCACCTTTCTGAGTTAAAAGCCCGGGTAAGCGCTATCATCAGGCGGAAGAGCTATAATGGCAATAATATACTTAGCTTTAATGAGATCACTATTGATCTGTTGGGTAAAGAGGTTAAAGTTGGTAAACAACCCGTAAAGTTTACCCGTAAGGAATATGCCTTGCTGCTTTATTTTATAGCCAATAAAGGTAAGGTAATATCAAAAAATGCTATTGCCGAGCATTTATGGGGCGATGGGGTAGATATGGCTGATAATTTTGATTTCATATATTCGCATATCAAAAATCTCCGCAAAAAATTAATCGAAGCCGGCTGTCGCGATTATATACAGGCATCTTATGGCATGGGGTATAAATTTACTGATGCATGAAACTGTTAGCCAGGTATAACAGGGTTACACTTGTTACAACCATATTTGTAATGGTTGCAACCGGTATGATCTATTACCAGGCTATTAGCTGGATACTAACCAATAAAATTGATGATGACCTTGTTGTTGAAGAAAATGAGGCTTTTAATTACGTTAAACAAAACCACCGTTTACCACAAGAATTTAATTCCGAAGATCAGCAGGTAAGCTTTTATCCAGCCCCACGGGGTTCGGTAAAACGCCAGTTTATTAATACTGATTATTATAACAGTAAAGAAAAGACGAATGAATCGGGCAGGGGGCTTATCAGTGCCGTGCAGGTTAATGATAAATACTATAAAATAGTAATAGTTGAATCGAAGGTTGAAACGGAAGATCTTATCCGGATCATCTTTTTTATTACCGCGGGGCTTATCCTGTTTTTATTATTGGTATTGCTTATCATCAACCGGTTATTGTTAAACCGCTTATGGCAACCTTTTTATACCATATTAAAAGAGCTTAAACTTTTTAGCGTTACAGATAATAACGACATCCAAAATATCAATACCCAAATTGATGAATTTAAGGAGCTGAATACCGCGGTAAAAGGCATGGCCTCGCGAGTTCAGCATGACTATAAAGACCTTAAAACCTTTACCGAAAACGCTTCGCACGAATTACTTACCCCAATTGCTGTAATTAATTCAAAACTTGATACCCTTTTGCAAACCGATGAGTTTTCTGAGGTGCAAAGCAAAATATTAAGCGATCTGTATACCGCCGTAAACAGGTTGAATCGTCTGAATCAATCCTTATTATTATTAGTTAAACTGGAAAATAAGCTAGATCGGCTCCAGGAAAAAATCGAACTGCGAACACAGATTGGCGAATTGTTGTTACAGCTCGAAGAAATTTACACCGATAAGCAATTAAGCATAACCGTAAACCTGGCCGATAAAGAATTTTATGGCAGCCAGTACCTGGTAGACATTTTGCTTAATAATTTACTGGTTAATGCCATACGCCACAATAACATAGGTGGCGAAATACGGATAGAATTAAATAATGAAGCATTAACTATATCAAATTCTGGTGATGCTGAAGCATTATCAAGTGATTCAATATTTCAACGTTTCCAAAAATCGCCCAATTCCGAAGGTAGCGGATTGGGATTAACCATATCACGGCAAATATGTGAAAATTTAGGGTTCCGCCTGGAGTACATTTATCATAGCCCCTATCACACATTTAAAATCACATTTTAAATCGCTTTTTGATTTAACTTTTTATTAATTTTATTGTCGTTAAAGTATAAATCGATTTATGTAATTTTTGCCATTTGTTAAAATGTTGTGACTTTTTAATTATTTTTAAGAAGTTATCTCTTTTTTATTTGAAATTTTATTAAGTTTGTTTCAGCAGACCTCGCCAATTATTTCATTTAATGGAACTTAAAAGTAAGATAGTTAAAAGCGCCGAACTGAAGAACCTCATAATAAAGCGCCTTTATTTTGATAAGGTACTACCATGTACTGAACTAGCCGAAGTTTTGGAAAAAAGCGTTCCTTCGGTATCAAAAGCTATTGGCGAACTTATTGAGGAAGGTTTTGTAATGGAAGATGGTTACGCGCCATCAAGCGGGGGGCGCAGGCCGCTTGTATATTCATTGCAGCCATCAGCCATGTACATCGTTACCGTGGCTATGGATCAGCTTTCAACACGCATCCAAATGGTTGATTTGTTAAATAATCCCGTGGCCGAAACAGCCATGATAGAGCTTAAATTACTCAACAACCCGTCGGCGCTTAGTTCGCTAATTGATTATATTAAAGAATATATCCGTGCAACCGGCATCGCCAACGAAAAAATTGTTGGTATTGGCATCGGCATGCCGGGGTTTATCAATTCGGCAAAAGGCATCAACCATACTTATTTAGATGCCGGCGGCCAAAGCTTAACCGACCTCATCTCTGCCGAAACCGGTTTGCCGGTTTATATTGCTAATGATTCGAGCCTGATTGCCATTGCTGAGCAAAAGTTTGGCACGGTAAAAAATCAAAAAGATGTAATGGTGATAAACCTGGGCTGGGGCATAGGCCTGGGTATGATAGTAAACGGCGAATTATACCGCGGGCATACTGGTTTTGCAGGCGAATTTAGTCATATCCCTCTTTTTGATGATGGTGCACTTTGTACCTGTGGTAAACGCGGTTGTTTAGAGGCTGAAGCTTCGATGCTGGTAGTGGCCCAAAAAGCTGTTAAAGGGATTAAAGATGGGCATATCTCCAGCTTAAAACATACGGATAAGGATCCTTATAATGTAGTAGGCAAGGCTATTATGGAAGCAGCCAATAATGGCGACCAGTTTGCCATTGAATTACTATCAGATGCGGGTTATAAAATAGGGAAGGCCCTGGCTATACTAATCCACATCATGAACCCCGAAAGTATTGTATTAAGCGGCAGAGGTGCTATTGTGGGTAAAATATTGCTGGCACCTATACAGCAAGCCATGAATAAATATTGTATACCAAGGCTTGCCGGCAGCACCGAAATTTTAATATCAGACCTGGGTTTTAACGCCGAGCTTATTGGCACCGCTGTACTTGTAATGGAGAATTTTGATAAAGAAAATAAGAATAAAACAATAATCACTAAACAATCATCTATGGAAAAAGAAACAACTATCTAACTCCACACACCCCACAAACTCAATAACATTAAATTAATCCAATTGAAAAATGAAAAAATTATTACCACTAATTTTATTAGTGCCTTGTATTGCCATGGGAGCCACCAGCCATCCCGTTACAATAAAAAGTACTGATCGCACATTTGCGTTAAACAGCAATAGTGTAAGAAACCAGGCACCTATAACAGGTATCGTAAAGGATGAAACCGGTGCTGCCTTACCCGGTGTAACTGTTTTGATTAAAGGCACTACAAATGGTACACAAACGGATGTTAACGGTAAATATACCATTAATGCAAAACCAGGCGACGTATTAGTATTTAGCTACATCGGTTATACAAACCAACAAGTTATAATTGCTAATGGCACAAATTATGATGTATCATTATCACCAAATGGCAAAAACCTTAACGAGGTAGTAGTAACAGCATTAGGTATTACCAAAACAGCTGCATCTATCAGCTACGATCAACAAACTGTTGGCGGCAACCAGTTACAGATTTCAAAAGACCCAAGTTTTGTAAACAGCCTTGATGGTAAAGTATCAGGCTTACAAATCACACAAAGCTCGTCAGGCGCAGGTGGTTCAACCAAAGTTGTACTGCGTGGCGAAAAATCAATTAATGGTAGCAATAATGTTTTATATGTAATTGATGGTATCCCTTTACAGGCACTTACCAGTGGCCAGCCTAATGGTGTATTCTCTTACGGCCCTGATGGTGGCGACGGTATCTCAAACATCAACCCTGATGATATCGAAAGCATTAGCGTTTTAAAAGGTGCATCAGCAGCAGCGTTATATGGTAGCGCGGCAGCAAACGGTGTGATTTTGATAACCACTAAAAAAGGCAAGGAGGGCAAAGCTGTAGTAACATTTAGTTCATTAACAACTTTCCAAAAAGCTGTTAAAGTTCCGGTGTTACAAACCGAATATGCACGCGGTGATACTGGTATTACCAGCGCCACTTCAATAAACTCATGGGGTGCAAAAGAAGCTGCAGGTGCAGTTAACTCTCAGCCATCAAGTTTCTACAAAACCGGTAAAAACCTGGTAAACTCATTTACATTATCAACAGGTACCGAAAAAAATCAAACATTTGTATCGTATGCCAATACACATGATGATGGTATTGAGCCAAACAATAGTTTTAATAAGAATAACATTACTGTAAATAATTCAAGTAAATTATTCAATGATAAGTTAACCCTTAGCGAAAACATTAGCTATATTTTCCAAAATACAGTTGACAGGCCAGGTGAAGGAACTTATTTTAATCCATTAACCAGTACTTATTTATTCCCAAGAGGAACTGATTTTAACCAGTACAAAAACTATGAGTCATTAGATCCAACCAGAAATATTGAATTGCCAAATTGGATTACTCCGTATAATGACCCAGGTATAGGTGGTGATGATTTAGAAAACCCTTATTGGATACAATATAAAAACTTAAATCACCAGGGCTTAAATCGTTTAATAGGTAATGTTACCGCTAAATATGAAATAAATAGCTGGTTAAATTTACAAGGCCGTGTAAGTGTTGATAAGGCTGATCAAACAAGCGATCAAGAACTTTATGCCGGTAGTACCACACTTTTATCGGGTGCAGCAGGTAACTATACTTACTCATCAAATAGCTCAAACCAAGTATATAGCGACTTATTATTGACTGCTAATAAAGATGTATCAAGCGATTTTAATATCAACGGAACTTTAGGTGCCAGTATACAAGATAATCAATACAGCGCACTTGGCTTTGGTGGCAAATTAGGCAATATTGATAATTTCTTTAACGTGAGTAATATAAGCCTTGCGTCTGGTAATCCATTTAACCAAACCAATAAAGAAGAAAATCAAACACAGTCTCTTTTTGCAACCGTTGATTTTGGATACAAAAAATATCTGTATTTAGATGTTACCGGCCGTACTGACTGGACCTCAACTTTAGGTTATGCAAGTACAGATCATTTCTTTTACCCATCATTTGGTTTAAGCGGTGTACTAAGCAGCATGTTTAAAATGCCTGAGTTTATCAGCTTTAGTAAGGTTCGTTTATCTTATTCTGATGTTGGTAATGGGCTTCCTGCTTATATAAGCACAAATCCATCACAATACACACTAAGCAGCGGTTTTCTTGATTTGAACCAAACACAACCACTTGCCGCGTTAAAACCAGAAAAAACCCACTCATTTGAGGTTGGTACCGAATGGCGTTTTGATAATGATCACATTAGTTTTGATGCGACTTACTATCATACAAACACTTACAACCAATTATTCCTGGTTGCCACTTCTATCGCGGGTAGCCAATATTCAAACGAATATGTAAACGGAGGTAATGTAATGAACAAAGGTTTTGAAGGTAGTTTAGGTTATAATGCCAATATTGGTGGCGGCATACACTGGAACTCAAACTTTACTTTCTCAGCAAACACAAATAAAGTACTTGCTTTATATACTACTGATGCAGGGCAGGTAATTAACCAGTTTGAATTTGGTAACTCATTTAACAGCTATTCAGAGCAAGCAGTAGTGGGTAAACCTTACGGCGAACTTTTTGCAAAAGCACTTCAAAGAGATGCAAGTGGCAATGTTGTATACGCAAATGGTATCCCGCAGTTACAAACAACTCCAAATGGCGATTTTTCTTATAAAGATGTAGGTAACCCAAGCCCTAAGTTTTCTTTAGGTTGGAGCAACACCTTTAAATATAAAGCTTTTGATTTATCATTTACTGTTGATGGCCGCTTTGGTGGTGACGTAATTGACATGACTCAAGCTTACCTTGATCAATACGGTGTATCACAAGCTTCGGCAAATGCCAGAAATGCTACTAACGGAAGCCAACAAGCTTTAGCGGCTGTTGAAACTTATTACCAAACAGTTGGCGGCCGTTCAGGTGCATTAGCTGAGTATGTTTACTCTGCAACTAACATTAGGTTAAGAGAAGCTGCTTTAGGTTACACTTTCCCGGGCACACTATTCCAGGGTACAGTAAGTAACCTGCGTTTAGCATTTAGTGGCAGAAACTTATTCTTCTTCTATTTAAAAGCTCCGTTTGATCCGGAAACAACTTTGTCAACTGATAATACATTGCAAGGTATTGACTTGTTTGGGCAACCAAGCGTAAGAACCTTAGGCTTTAACATATCAGCTAAATTTTAATAACAAATATTAAATAAAAAGACATGAAAACGATATTTAAAAAGAGCAGGCTGTTATGGATGGGCGTATTTGGCTTGTTATTAACCAGCGCTTGTACAAAAGAATTTAAGGCCTATAACACAAATCCAAGTTCAGTTACTGTTGCACAGGCAGCCGGTGACTTTCAATACATTGGTGGGTTTTTTCCGGATATGCAAGAAAACATATTCAGTACTACTGATTATGTGTATCAATTACAACAAAGCTTAAATGCTGATGTTTATTCAGGCTATATGATGTCTGCAGATGCATTTGGTGGCCCCAATAATACAAACTATTACATGGTAACGGGGTGGAATACCACTACATTTGATCAGGCTTATGCACACATTATGCATAACTGGCAGCAGGTAAAAGCACTTGCCAGGCCTCAGGATCAGCACTTTGTGGCTATGGCACTCATACTTAAGGTTGAAGGTATGCATCGCGTAACCGATGTTTATGGCCCACTTCCGTATTCAACTTATGGTACCAATGCATTTGGTGTAAGTTATGATAGCCAGCAAGCTGTATATACCCGCTTTTTTAACGAGCTTGACACTGCAGTTTCAACATTAACTGCTTATGTAAAAGCTAACCCTGGTGCAACACCATTTAAACCGTATGATTTAATCTATAATGGTGATTATAAAGAATGGTTAAAATTTGCCAACTCATTAAGGCTTCGTTTGGCTATGCGTATTGTTTATGCTGATCCAACTACTGCGCAAGCCCAGGCTGAAAAAGCATGCGCCGATCCAAATGGATTGTTAAGCGCAGTAACCGATGATGCCTTTTTAAGTAATGGCGGCCTTTTGACTTATCAGAACCCTATATGGAATATTACCAATGCATATGGTGATATTAGTATGGGTGCACCAAGCGAATCTATTTTAAATGGCTATAGCGATCCACGCATTGCTAAAGAGTTTTTAACATCAACTGCTGTAGCAGGAGCATACAAAGGTATCAGAAATGGTATTGCCATAGCAGGAGCAGAATATGCAGGTTATTCGTTAATTAACGATGCAGCTTCAACTCCTATCCAAATTATGGTAGCTTCTGAAAGCGACTTTTTAAGAGCAGAAGGAGCATTACGTGGCTGGAGTGTAGGCGGCGGTACGGCTCAATCTTATTATGAAGCCGGTATTACGCTTGCTTTTCAGGAAAAAGGTGTTACTATGCCGGCTGGTTACTTAACCAATGCAACTGCAACCGCAGCGCCTTATGTTGATACCGAAAACGCTGGTAACAGTGTACCTGCAGGTTCGCCTTATTTAAATAACATTACTATTGCCTGGAGTGGCGGCGATACGTTTGAGCATAACCTGCAAAGGATCGAAACTCAAAAATGGATAGCCGATTTTCCTGATGGTGAAGAAGCATGGTCTGAATACAGACGTACAGGTTATCCTATCTTGTTCCCGGTAGTTGTAAATAATAGCGGTGGCCTTATTCCTACAACCCCAGGTATCCGTCGTTTACCTTTCCCATCTGATGAGGTAACCAATGATGCCAAAGGTGTTGCATCAGGTATTACTGAACTTGGTGGCCCAGATAATGGTGGCACCAGGTTATGGTGGGACAAAAACACTAACCATTAATAATTTATGTCATAAAAGAAATCCCTGCCTTGGCGGGGATTTTTTTTTGCCTTTTTTTATCATTGTGTGACATCCTGAAATAGGTTGATACCAAAGTTGACTTATATGAAAAAAGCAGAAAAACGAAGTGACTGGTGCAGTTAACGCGATTACGGCCGGCCTTCAAGTTGCAGGTTGTTAAATAGGTATAAAAACGCAAGCTAAGCCACAAAAAGGCTCAGCGATATCACGGCGATATTTCAACATCGGAATTAAGCCTATTTAATCGCTTTTAAGAAGTTGTAGTAAACGGGTACGGAATTATTATGCTGGCCGTTATTGTTGTGGTTGGGGGGCTGAGAAGATATGTGAAATTGGTTTTACTGTAAATGCTTGTATTGGCACTGCCAGTTAAATAATATTATAACTTATTATAAGCGGCACGAAGGGCAGGTGGTAAACAAGTAGAGTAGTTCGAAAAAAATAACCTATTTGCCTTTTCTTTGAATCATCACTTTAACCGTTCTCATAATGATATCGATATCAGAGTTTAGGTTTAAATTTTGCAGATAAAGCATATCATACCTTACCCGGTGACACATTTGATCAACATTCTCAGCATAACCATAATGTACCTGGCCCA
>Ga0302227_10000469_pt1 | contig 35399 bp, 35 predicted proteins | sample II_Palsa_N1_1_FD_193525 | JGI IMG/M metagenome (GOLD analysis project Ga0302227, IMG submission 193525) | Peat permafrost microbial communities from Stordalen Mire near Abisko, Sweden - II_Palsa_N1_1 | ecosystem: Environmental > Terrestrial > Soil > Palsa > Peat permafrost | place: Sweden... | reverse complement strand
GAAGCCATCATCCACACTCGGTAACCATGCATTGCCCCTTCTGCCAGCACGAAGACACCCGCGTGATCGATTCACGCCTCGCCGAGGACGGCGGAACGGTGCGGCGTCGGCGTGAGTGCCCGCAGTGCGGCGAGCGTTTCAATACGTTCGAAACGGCCGACCTGAAGCTGCCAACCATCGTCAAAAGTGGCGAGCGCCGCGAGACGTTCGATGAGCGCAAGCTGCGGGTGAGTTTCGAGCGTGCGTTACAGAAGCGTCCCGTCACCAGCGATGCGGTGGATGCGGCGGTGCGTGCGATCGTCAATGACCTGCGCCGCAGCGGCGACCGCGAGGTGCCGTCGCGCGAGGTGGGTGAGTTGGTGATGCGTGAACTGAAGAATCTCGACCAGGTAGCCTACGTGCGTTTCGCCTCGGTCTATCGCAGTTTCGAAGACGTACACGCCTTTCGCGAAGAGATCGAAAAGCTCGAGCGCGATCTGCCGGGGCTGGAAACACTGCAACTGCAGCTGCTCGGCGAAACCGCCGCCAGGCGCACCAAAAAAAGCTGATCGGCTTCGCGCACCGATGTAAGGAGCAAGCATGTTTGTGGCCATCTACCGTTGGCGTCTGCACCCCGAGCTGGAGCAGGACTTCATCGCCAACTGGCACCGCATTACGCTGTTGGGAGTTGCGGCGGGCTCGGGCGGCTCCAGTCTGTTCAAGGATACGGAAGGCTGTTGGGTTGCAATCGCACGGTGGACATCGCGCGCGGCACGCGAACATTTTTTCCAGTTGATGGAAGGCGATGACGCCGAGCCCGGCATGCGCGCGCGCGCGGCCCTGGCGATCATCGAGCGCCTGCCGCCGCAGGAGTTGGAAAGCGTGCTGGATTACTGGGCGCCATTCCCTGAATCCAACGCGGCATCCAGTTCGTGACGGCTTTCAGCGCCATGGATCATGGCCATATGGCACACGCGCTGCGACTGGCCGAGCTTGGGCTTTACACCACGCAGCCGAATCCACGCGTGGGCTGCATCATCGCGCACGGGGAGCGGGTCGTCGGTGCAGGCTGGCATCAGCGCGCCGGTGAACCGCATGCGGAAGTGTTCGCCCTGCGCGAAGCGGGCGAACGGGCTCGAAGCGCGACCGCTTACGTTACGCTGGAACCTTGCGCGCATCACGGCAGAACGCCGCCATGCGCCGAGGCGCTGATCGCGGCGGGCGTGGCACGCGTGGTGATCGCTGCGGAAGATCCCTTCCCGCAGGTCGCAGGACGAGGTATTGCCATGCTGCGCGAGGCTGGCATCAGCGTTGAAAACGGTTTGATGCGTGATGCCGCGCGCGAACTCAATATCGGCTTCTTCAGCCGCATCGAGCGCGGCCGGCCCTGGTTGCGCATCAAGCTGGCGATGAGTCTGGACGGTCGCACCGCGCTGGCCAACGGCGAGTCCAAGTGGATTACCGGCGAAGCCGCGCGGGCCGACGTGCAGCGCTGGCGTGCGCGCAGCTCGGCCATCCTCACCGGCAGTGGCACGGTGCTGGCGGACAATCCGCGTCTGACCGTGCGCCTGTCCGACGATCAGGCATTTACGCCGCCGTTGCGCGTGGTACTGGATCGTCAGCGGCGCACGCCGGCAGGCAGTCATGTACGGGATGGCAGTGTGCCGACCCTGATTCTTCACTCGGCGACGATCGATGATTCCGCTGACGAAGGCGGCGAACCTTCCAGTCCGTCTGAATACCTGTTCGTGCCGGAGCAGGGCAACGCGCTCGACCTGAAGGCTGCGCTGACGCTGCTTGCCGAGCGCGGTTGCAATGAAGTCCAGGTGGAAGCCGGCCCGGTACTCTGCGGCGCGCTGTTCGCCGCCGGCCTGGTCGACGAGCTGTTGCTCTACATCGCGCCGCTATTACTGGGCGATAGCGCCCGCCCGCTACTGCACCTGCCCTCGCTGGACGACATGGCCCATCGCTGGAAGCTTCAAACGATTGAACATAGGCAGATAGGTGAAGATTGGCGCTTACGGTTACGTCCGGCCATCTCTATCTGAATGAAGAACCGTCTCGTTCAATAGGCGATCCAGCACGCTGAAGTTATAGGCCTGAGCATCAACTGGAGAGGCCGCCAGGGCAAGTCGGGCCAGCTGGTCTTCGATGAAGCGATTGATGACAGGCATGGCTGGGGCGTTTTCACTCTCTTTTGCCTGTCGTTTGATTATCAGTAACGCACTGATCGCGGCGAGCAGGTCATCGTCGAAAACCAGTGGGTCGACCAATTGCTGGAATGCCATGGGAACCGGACCACGGCCTTGTTCTATCCACAGGCAAGCAAGAAGTGGCCGAAGTACGTACAGATACTTTTTCAGGCGCACGGTTTCGCCTTGCAAATGCTGGCGGTAGTTCTTTCTTGCCATGTGCAGATAGTGATGAAATGCGCGCTCCGGTCGATAAACCTGTGGCAAGGCATTTCTGATTGCGGTGATGAAGGCCTTGTTCTGGCGATATACCACGGGCGAAGAGAGCCACTCGACCAACGTGGCATTGCCTTGTCTTAATAAACCGAGCGCCTTTCGAAGCTCCCATCCGCTGACGTCGTAAACCGCGTCGATAGGAATTTCGATGACGTCACGTGCGGGAAAGACGGTGAGATACCAGTCAGTTTTATGCACGTAAACAAAGCGAACATCGTAATCACTGTCGGGAGAGGCGAAGCCCCAGCCACGGCTGCCGGATTCGCAGGCATAGAGAATATGCACGTCGTGTCGGCGTTCCACTTCATCGATGGTTTGCATGATCTGCGCGCCAATCTCCGGGTCAATCGGATGGTCGGCATGGTTTATTGTGTTGATGGACATTGCGCGGCGGACTCTGGTCGTTATGGCAGGATCTGATGATCAGGCACGGTGTGGCTCGGGTAAATCATCGGTTGTTCCTCAGGGTGAACGTAGTATTTCACCCCTTTGCGCTCAGGCATCCCTGGATGCGGTGTTAGAATGCACAAGTCGGCTTGCCGGCAAACACCATAGCGTCTTCAGGGCGGGGCGAAATTCCCCACCGGCGGTAGGTTGAAGGGCGGCCTTTATGGAGGCTTTCCGACAGCGAGCCCGCGAGCGCCTCGGCCAACTCCGTGAGGAGTTAGACAGAGGGTCAGCAGATCCGGTCAGAATCCGGAGCCGACGGTTGGAAGCTGGCGACAGTTTCCAGAAAGTCCGGATAAAAGAAGACGGTCGAACGTGCAGCCTCGCGGTTGCGCGCCGACCTCGTGCCTTGGGGCGTTTCTTCGCATGCATTCAACGCGGGAAACGTTTCATGAAACTGATCCAGTTGTTCCAGTCGATCATCCTCTCGAGCATCCGCCTCCTGCCGGAGGTGCGCTGATGTTTACCGGCATTATTCAAACCGTTGGTCGTATAGCGCGGCTCGAACCGCGTGGTGGCGATGTGCGTCTGGCCATCGATACGGCCGGACTCGATCTCGCCGACGTGCAACTGGGCGACTCGATTTCTGTCTCCGGCGTATGTCTCACCGCGATCACGCTGGAGGCACGCGGCTTCAGCGCCGATGTTTCCAACGAGACGTTGTCACTGACTACGCTGGGCAAGCTGAAAGCCGGCGACCCGGTGAATCTGGAAAAGGCGTTGCGTCTGGCCGATCGTCTCGGCGGTCATCTGGTTTCTGGGCACGTCGATGGTTTGGGCAAGGTGGTGTCGATCACGCCGGATGGCCGTTCGCAGCGTTGGGTATTCGAAGTGCCCGCCGCGCTGGCGCGCTATATCGCTGCCAAGGGTTCGGTCTGTATTGACGGCACCAGCCTCACTGTCAACGAAGTGGCCGGGCAGCGCTTTGGCGTCAACCTTATTCCGCATACCGTCGAAAACACCGCCTTCCATGCGCGTCGCGTCGGCGATGCGGTGAACATCGAAGTGGACGTGATCGCGCGCTACGTCGAGCGCCTGCTGGCCAACCGCGATGCGCCGAAGCTCGACGAGGCCTTTCTGAAACAACACGGCTTTGCCTGAGCTCAACGCTTCTAGTTCGCGATGCCCTTGGCGTCGCGCAAAAAAACCTGCAGGGAACACTCATGGCCTTCAATACCATTCCTGAAATTCTGGAAGACATCCGCGCCGGTCGCATGGTGGTGATCCTCGATGACGAGGACCGCGAGAACGAGGGCGATCTGATCATGGCCGCCGAGAAAGTGCGCGCCGAAGACATCAACTTCATGGTGCGCGAGGCACGCGGTCTGGTCTGCCTGACGCTGACCGAACAACGCACGCGCCAGCTTGGCCTGAAGCCGATGGTCAGTGACAACACCTCGCAATACCACACCAATTTCACTGTCTCGATCGAGGCGGCCGAAGGCGTCACCACCGGCATCTCGGCGCACGATCGCGCGCGTACCATCCAAGTGGCGGTGAAGCCCGATGCGAAGCCGCAAGACATCAACCAGCCGGGCCACATTTTTCCGCTGACCGCACAACCGGGTGGTGTACTCACACGCGCCGGCCACACCGAGGCAGGTTGCGATCTTGCTGGCCTTGCGGGACTTGAGCCGTCCGCCGTGTTGATCGAGGTGTTGCATGAAGACGGCTCGATGGCGCGTCGCCCTGAGCTGGAAGTCTTTGCGGCCAAACACGGTTTGAAGATTGGCTCGATCGCCGACCTGATCCGTTATCGCCTGGAAACTGAAAAGACCGTGACGCGTGTCTCTGAGGACGACGTGCAGACCGAGTTCGGTCCATTCAAGCTGATCGCCTATCGCGACGCCATTCGCAAGGGCCTGCACTACGCGCTGGTGCGCGGCACCGTCGATGACGGCGCCCCCGTGCTGTCGCGCGTCCACGTGCGCAACACGCTTTCGGACGTGCTTCATCTGCAGCGCGACGATCTGGGCCTTACCGTCACCTCGGCCTTGCGCCGCATTGCCGATGAAGATCGCGGCGTACTGCTGGTGCTGTCCGGCGAAGACACGCCCGAAGCGCTGCTGGCACGCCTCAACCGCCAGCCCACCACGCAGGCGCCTGAAGAAATGCAGCAACAGGAATGGCGCCAGCACGGCTTGGGTGCGCAGATCCTGGTCGATCTGGGCGTGCATCGGCTGCGCGTGCTTGGCACGCCGCGAAAGCTGGTGGGCCTGGGTGGCTTCGGGCTTGAGGTGACGGAGTACGTCTGAGCGCGACGCGCCACCGCAAATGCTCTTCGGTGCCCCGTTTTCAACATGCCGCAGGTACTGCTTGCCGGCATACTCCAGCTTTCTCACCGACTGACCGTGACGATGACACATACAGCTGTCCGCCTGCTGGCCCCCTCCGGTTATCCACACGATCGCGCTGCGATGGCGCGTGGCGTGACGCGCCTGCGTGAGGCGGGCTGCGAGGTGAGTGGACTGGATGTACTCGATCGCGTCGAGCTGCGTTATGCCGGCAGTGATGCGCAGCGCGCTGCCGATATCAACGCGCTAGCTTCGATGGATTCCCTGCCTGACATCGCACTCGCGGTGCGTGGGGGGTACGGTGCCACGCGCCTGTTGCCGCATCTGCACTACGAGGCATTGCGCGAACGCCTGACCGGCAGCGATATCGTGCTGGTCGGTCATAGCGACTTCACTGCGATCCAAATGGCTCTGCATGCGAAGTGCGGGCTGGTGACTTTCGGGGGTCCGATGCTGGGCCCGGATTTCGGCGCCGAGGTCGCCAGCGAATTCACCCTGCAGCATTTCTGGAACACCATGCGCGCGCCGCAGTCTTCGGCCGCCTGGAGCACGAGCGATCAGGTCGATATCGACGTGGAAGGTCCGCTCTGGGGCGGCAATCTGGCGATGCTGTGCAGCCTGATCGGCACGCCGTATTTCTCGGCGATTGACGGCGGCATCCTGTTTGTCGAGGACGTCACCGAGCCACCATTCCGCATCGAACGGCTGCTGTATCAGCTGCATTTGTCGGGTGTCCTGGGTCGCCAGCGCGCGCTGTTGCTGGGTGACTTCACCCAGTGCAAGGCCAGCAGCTACGACAACGGCTACAACCTGACGCAAGGTTTCGCGCAGTTGCGTGGTGTGGTCGATATTCCGGTCATCGACGGCTTGCCGTTCGGCCACGAACCGAAAAAATTCACCTTGCCGTTCGGTGCGCCAGCGCGGTTGCGGGTGTCTGGCGGCAAGGCGCAATTGGATTTCAGCGGTTATCCGCATCTCAAGCGCTAATGCCTGAATAGCCATCCGGTACCTGCAATCAAGCAGGAGTGCCGGCAAACCCGTAAAATGCGCAGTCAGCCTGGACTGCGGTCCACCAAGGAATACGTAAATGAAGATCATCGAAGGCGATTTCGCCACACCCAAGGGCAAGTTTGCCATCGTCGCCGGCCGCTTCAACGGCTTCGTCGTCGAGCCACTGGTCGCCGGTGCGCGCGATGTGCTGGTACGCCATGGCGTGAAGGACGACGCGATCGAGCTGATCCGCGTACCGGGCGCCTGGGAGATCGCGCTGGCCGCGCACAAGCTGGCCAACTCCGGCAAGTACGCCGCAGTCATCGCACTGGGCGCAGTGATACGCGGCAGCACACCGCACTTCGATTACGTCGCCGGCGAATGCGCCAAGGGTCTTGCGCAGTCCGCATACAGCTCCGGTGTGCCGGTGGCGTTCGGCGTATTGACCACCGACAGCATCGAGCAGGCGATCGAGCGCTCGGGCACCAAGGCCGGCAACAAGGGCGTCGACGCCGCACTGGCCGCGCTCGAGATGGTCAACCTGTACGGCAAGCTGTGATGGCACAGGCGCCGCAGGGCCTGGACATGGCCGCGCGTTCGCGCGCACGCCGTCGTGCGCTGCAGGCGCTGTATGCGTGGCAGCTCAGCGGCAGCCATATGAACGCGGTGATCGACCAGTTCCGCCACGAACAGGACATGGAAATCGCCGATCTCGAATACTTCGAGGATTTGCTGCATGGCGTGGAAAAAAACGTCGACACGCTCGACGAAGCGTTGCGCCCGCATATCGACCGCGAGGTCGCACAGATCGACCCGATCGAGCGCGCCGCGCTGCGACTGGCCACCTACGAACTGAAGTTTCGCCCCGACGTGCCATATCGCGTGGTGATCAACGAGGCGATCGAAGTCACCAAGCGCTTCGGTGCCGATCACGGCCATAGCTACGTCAACGGCGTGCTGGACAAGCTGGCCGCCGAACTGCGTGCGGTGGAGAAGCGCGGCTGATGTCGGGCGCAGCCAGCTTGCTTGAAGTGACTGCGCCTGTATTGGAAACCGAGCGCCTGCGCTTGCGTGCGCATCGGGCCGACGATCACGCGGCGCTGACGGCTACTTGGGCTGATCCAGTTGTGTATCGATATCTCAGCGGCCAGCCAACGCCACCGCCTGATGTGTGGATGCGGCTACTGCGCTACGGCGGGTTGTGGTCGGTGCTCGGTTACGGCTACTGGGCGGTCGAGGAAAAGGCCAGCGGCCACCTCATCGGCGATATTGGCTATGCCGACTTTCGGCGTGACATGACACCTTCGCTTGATGGCATGCCGGAACTCGGTTGGGTGCTTGCTTCGCAGGCGCATGGCAAAGGTTACGCCAGCGAGGCGCTTGCCGCCGTGCAGACGTGGGGCGACGCCCATTTCGGCGCGCACCGCTCCTGCTGCATCATCGATCCGGAAAACAAGGCATCGACGCGGCTGGCCGCGAAAGCCGGTTTTGACTTCTGGATGGAAGGCCAGGTTCACGGCTCTACCGTGCACGTCTTCACGCGCGACACGTAAACGCTACGCTGCCAGAGATAAGGAGATGGAATTCAGCCTGATCGAATGCATCCGCGCGCTCACACAACAACCGCGTGATGACGTCAGACTCGGCATCGGCGACGACGCTGCCTTGCTGTCTGTTCCGGTCGGGCAGGACCTGGCCGTTGCTATCGACACGTTGGTTGAAGGTGTGCATTTTCCGCCCGGCACGGCGGCGGCCGACATCGGCTGGAAGGCGCTGGCGGTGAATCTCTCCGATCTGGCGGCGATGGGCGCAAGCCCTGCCTGGGCTCTACTGGCGTTGACTTTGCCGCAGCCGAATCAGGCTTTTGTCGAGGATTTTGCTCAAGGCTTCGCTGAGCTTGCGCGGCCGCACCGGCTGGCGTTGGTCGGTGGCGATACCACGCGCGGACCGTTGAGCATCAGTGTCGCGGTGCATGGTTTTGTCGCGCCGGAAAAAGCGCTGGTGCGCACTGGTGCGAAGGTTGGCGACGCGGTACTGGTGACCGGCACGCTGGGCGATGCAGCGGCGGGTTTGCATGCGCTGGGCAATCCATTCCAGGCAGACGATAAGCACAGCAGCGCGCGCGATTTTCTTGTCGCCAGGCTCAATCGGCCCACGCCGCAATTGGCTGCTGGTTCAGCGCTGCGCGGTCTGGCGCATGCCTGCATTGATATCTCTGACGGACTCGTAGCCGACCTCGGTCACATTTGCACGGCAAGCGGCGTTGCCGCGGAAATCGACACCGCGCTGATGCCGTTGTCGCCCGCACTGATGGCGCTTTACGACGATGCCAGCGCGCAGCAGTTTGCGCTCACCGGCGGTGACGATTACGAGCTGTGCTTCACCGTGCCGATGGCACGGCTGGCCAACGTGCAGTCCGATCTTTCGCGTATCGGCTGCGGTTTTACGCGCATCGGCCGTATCGTCGAAGGTAGTGGCGTGAAAGTGCGTGGCGCGAATGGCGAATGGCTGGAAAGCGGGCACGCTGGCTGGGACCACTTCGCATGAGCACCAAGAAAACGCTCAGCGCCGAGCAACGGCGCGCGCTGCTCTCCACACCCGCCGGTTGGTTGGCCTGTGGTTTTGGTTCGGGCCTGACACCCGTGGCGCAAGGCACCTTCGGTTCGCTTGCCGCATTATTGCCGTGGCTGCTGCTGCGCAGCCTGTCGATGCCGCTTTACCTCTCGGTATTAGTAGTCGGTTTCGTCGTGGGCGTATGGGCCTGCGATGTCGCCGGTCGTGCATTGGGCGTGGACGATCACCGTAGCCTAGTCTGGGACGAATTCATCGGCCAGTGGATCGCGCTGGTCCCATTATTGATTCCAGCGCTGCTGCCGATTCGCCTGTCGATCTGGTGGCTACTGCTGGCTGGCTTCGCGTTATTCCGCCTGTTCGATGTGTGGAAGCCATGGCCGATCCGCTGGATGGATCGGCACCTCAAGGGCGGCATGGGCGTGATGGTGGATGATGTGGCGGCAGGGATTTTCGCGGCCATCGTGCTGGCGTTGGCGATGTATTCAAGTCGCTAGCAAAAACGCGCTTTTGCTCCGGTGGGGCGTGATGCGTCGCTTCGCAACAACCGAGCGCTCTGCGTTCGTTCACAGGCAGCCCATGCCTTGCAAGGTATCGGCAATCGCGGTATCGAGCTTCGTGTGCGGCTCGGCACCGAGCAGGGCGACCAGCTTGCGATTGTCGAGTTGCAGTGGCTGACGCCACAGGTAGCGCATTTCACGTACTTCGCGGAATGTCGTGACGAAGGGCGATGCCAGCGTGACGAGCCACCAGGGGAACGATCGCAAGGGCAGTTTCGGATTGGCGGCAGCCTTTCGAACCGCATGCATCAAGGTATTGCCGTCAACCCAGTGGCCGCCAAAATGAAATCTCTCGAAGGCCGCCAGCTCGTTCTCGCGTTCCAGTAGCAACGCAACCGTGGTGCCGACATCCGGCAAATAAGTCCATGCGTGAGGCAAGTCGCGCTGTGCCGGATAACTTACGGAGCGTAGCTTCTGCCCCGGTTTCACCATGGCGTTAAACCAGTTGTTGCCGGCCCGTGGGCCGAAGAAATCACCGCAGCGAAGTATCAGCACGCGTACGCCGTCAACCGCTGCTGCTTCGAGGCGCTTTTCCATCTGCACCCGGATCGCACCTTTGCGCGTCTCCGGTTGCTGCGGCGAGCTTTCGGCCAACAGCGGTAGCGCGTCTGGTCCGAAATTGTAGACGGTGCCAGGCAACACGATACGCGCGTTGTTTTCCCTTGCGGCGGCGATGGTGTTGTCGAGCATCGGGAGCACCAGCGTATTCCAGTTTCGATAGCCGGGTGGATTGACGGCATGCACGATGACGCCAACGCCGCGCGCTGCCTTCGCTACATCATTTGCGTTCATGGCATCGCCCTCATGCCATTCGATACCAGCCGCCAAGTGGGCTCGCGTGGCGTCACGAACCAGTCCACGAACCGTCCAGCCGCGATGCACAAGCGCTGAAGCGATTTCACTGCCGGATCCGCCCGTAGCGCCAAGTACCAGAGCTATGCGTGCTGTTTCCATGATCTTCTCCCGTTGAATGTGGGAATCAGGATGGGCGCTTCGAGGCCAAATGAAAATTGGCTAAATGTGAACTTCTGCTATACATATATGCATGGCTATAAAAGAACCGGGTTGGGAGCTGTATCGGTCTTTCCTCGCGGTGATCCGCGAAGGGAGCCTGTCGGCGGCGGCGCGCAGCCTGGGCATGACCCAGCCAAGTCTGGGGCGGCATATCCGGCAGCTGGAATCCGATCTTGATGTCGTCCTGTTTACGCGTTCTCCGCAAGGGCTCGCTCCCACCGATCTTGGCGATGAACTGGCGACACACGCCCAGGCGATGTACGCGAGCTCCGCGGCCCTGCGTCGTGCCGCCTCGGGCAGCAATGCCGAGGTGCGTGGTGTCGTGCGCGTGACCTGCAGTGAGGTGATTGGCGCCGAGGTGCTGCCGCCCATTCTGGCTGCCTTGCGCCAGCAGCATCCCGGCATCGTGATCGAGTTATCGCTATCCAATCGGAGCGAGGATCTGTTGCGCAAGGATGCGGATATCGCCGTGCGCATGATCCGTCCGGTGCAGGCAGCACTGGTGGCTCGCTATATCGGCGCTATCCCGCTTGGACTCTACGCGCATCGTCGTTATCTGAAATCCAACGGCACGCCGCTGGTGTTGGCTGATTTACATCGGCACGCGACCATCGGCTATGACCATGACATGCCGGCACTGCGTGCCATCCGCGACAAGCTGCCGTTTGGCCGCGAGGATTTTTCGCTGCGGACCGATAGTGATCTGGCGCAGCTGGCGGCCATCCGTGCCGGGTACGGCATCGGTGGCTGCCAGTGTGCTCTTGCCGAGCGCGATAAAAATCTGGTGCGTCTGTTGCCGCAGGCTTTCGCGCCCAACCTGGATACCTGGCTGGTGATGCACGAGGATCTCAAAGCCAGTCGCCGCACGCGTCTCGTATTCGACCATCTCGCGCTGGCACTCGCGGATTATGTCGGTGTCGTGGCCTAGCCGGCTGAGCTAGTTTGCTGGAGCGCCGACCTGCGACTGCAGCAGGTCAATGTGCTGGTGCGTTGTGTCGATATCGACGGCCAATACCGAATAAGTCCATATGCCATCGTGCTTGCTTGCACGCAGATGTATTGCGGCAGAGCCTTTGGGGCCATGCAGTGGAATGATCAGACGGGCCTCGCCATTCTCATTGCTGGTGCTGATATTGCCGGTGGTGAAGTAACTGGTTGCTATGGGCTGGCCCAGAGCAGCGATCACGGCCGGCTCCCGGCTTGCCTGTGTTACCGCCTGTTGATAGGCGCCCGAGTTTTTCATCATGCCGAGCACCAGCACAAAGATGCTGACGAACAAACCGGCAAACAGCGCTGCTGCCATGACGCACGAGACGGGCACGAACCACTTCCAGTGGCGATCCCACCAGGTTCGGCGTCCGATGGTGTTCATTCTTGCTTGTCCCCCGCCGTTGTCGTTGCCGGATCGAGCTTACACAACTCCGCAGCAGCAAACCGACGCATGGATTGGACGCGCTAACGCCATTGTTGTCATGCTCGTCATCTCTGTTCCCGGCATAAGGATCATTCCCATGCAATATCGCCGCCTCGGTAGCACTGGTCTGCAACTTTCCGCGTTGTCGTTTGGCGCGTGGGTGACCTTCGGCAAGCAGGTAGGGCGTTCGCAGGCGCGCGAACTGCTGGCGCTGGCGCACGATCGTGGGGTGAATTTCTTCGACAACGCCGAGACGTATAACAACGGCGTGGCCGAACAGCTGATGGGCGACGTGCTGGCAGACCTGCGTTTTGCGCGCGACAGCTATTGCGTATCGAGCAAGGTGTTTTTTGGTGCGGTGGACCATCCTCTGCCGACCCAGCGTGGGTTGTCGCGCAAGCATGTGATCGAAGCCTGTCATCAAGCGCTGCAGCGGTTGCGTGTCGATTACCTGGATCTGTACTTCTGCCATCGACCCGACCCCGATACGCCGATTGCGGAAACGGTGGCGGCGATGGATACCTTGATCCGCCAGGGTAAGGTGCTTTATTGGGGCACCAGCGAATGGCCGACGGAGGCGATCCACGAAGCACATCGCGTGGCCCGCGAAAATCATTTCTACGCGCCGGTGGTCGAGCAGCCGCAGTACAACTTGCTGCACCGCGAGCGGGTTGAGGTTGAATACGCACCTTTGTATGAGGCTTACGGCATGGGCACCACGATCTGGTCACCGCTGTCGTCCGGCCTGCTGACGGGTAAATACAACAACGGTGTGCCGGCGAATTCACGTATCACCCAGCCGGGTTACGAATGGCTACGCGACAGGGTGCTTGGCAAAGGTAAAGAGCGGGTCGACAAGGTACGCGCGCTGCAGCCGATCGCCGATGAGCTGGGTGTCGAACTCGCGCAGTTGGCAATCGCGTGGTGTCTGCTCAATCCGCACGTCTCCACGGTGATGCTGGGTGCAAGCAAGATCGAACAGCTGGAAAAGAATCTCGGCGCGCTTGACGTGCTGCTGCGTATCGACAAGGCGCTGCAAAAGCGCATCGAGCAGGCGGTCGCATAGCACACGGTTCTCAATGACCGTTGTCGGCGCGATGAAACTTCGTGCCACGCGTACAGTCCCATGATTGTGGGTAGAGCGTACCTGTGGCATCGATCTCAACGGCTCGGATAACACAAGGGAACAACCATGAAGAACCTGATGCAGTTTCTGGCGAGAAACAGGGGCCTGTTCGTTTTCGTGATTGGCATGGTGATATTCCGCAGCGCGGCAGCGGACTGGAATGTAGTTCCGACCGGCTCGATGCAGCCGACAATCCGCATTGGCGATCGCATCTTGGTAGACAAGGCGGCCTATGACATCCGACTGCCGCTGACTCACGTTTCATTGGTGCATCTTGCTGACCCCATGCGAGGTGACATCGTGGTGCTGGACTCGCATGCGGCGGACGAGAAGCTGGTGAAGCGCGTGATCGGTGTGCCCGGCGACGTAGTGGCAATGCGCAATAACCAGCTCATCATCAATGGCAAACCGGCGATTTACGCTGCAGGGTCGGCGACCGGTATTCGCGATGACGCCAATGATCCGGCGCGCTATGCGCTCGAGAGTGTCGACAACGTCAGCCATGCGATCCGCCTTTCGATTTACCGGCCGTCGCCGATCACCAGTTTCGGACCAGTGAGGGTGCCGCAGGGGCAATACCTGTTGCTTGGCGATAACCGCGACAACAGCGAGGATTCGCGTTACCTGGGATTCTTTTCGCGTGCGGAGATCGTTGGTCGCTCGCGCTACGTGGTCGCATCGCTTGATCCGGGTCGCTATGACTTGCCGCGCTGGAATCGCTTTGGGGCGTCGCTCGACGGTAATTCGCTGAAGTAAATCCGACGGCTCGTATTCGTCTATTCAGGTCGCCGGTCCGGCTCCGCGGCTGACAGTAGGATCGCACAACGAGTCATTTGCCCCGCGAACAGTCGTCGTTCAATAGTTTGCGTGAATCGCAGCGATAGACAACAGTTGACACTTAAATGAGAATCATTATCATTAAAGACGTCACTGACTTTCTACGGAGCGTGCCATGTCGATTTCCACCCTGTCTCAGTCTCAGTCTCATTCCATTGCGCCTACCATCACGGCGAATGCGCGATCGCTGCAACTGGTGAGTACGCGGGTAGCAGCGACGCCGGATACATCAGCGATTCCTCGAATCTCCAGCCAGTTGCTTCTGGATGGTGGTCGCGAGCTGGTGATTCAGCATCAAGGTGGCGAATACCACCTGCGGCTGACCCGCAACGACAAGCTGATCCTCACCAAATAATTCGTTTCGTAGACGCGCGAGGCCCGTGCTTGCGCGGCTGCATCTGCACCCCGAGGCCCTTGCCAGACCGCCCGCTGCTCGCGGGTTCCAGCCGGCCATCACCGCATGCCCATTACCGCTGGAGGTACCATGTACGGCTGGCTTGATACTTCGCTATGCGCGGCGCGCGCATGGTTTACTGATCCGAGTGAACGCTGCCTGCGCACCACGCCCACGGCACTCGTGCAGTGGTTGCCGTTGCTAGGCAGCGTGTTGTACGTGCCTTCGTGCATGCATGCTGATTCTTCCGCGCGATTGCCGAATGGCCTGCTCAGCGAAAGTCCGTTGCTGACGCCGCTGCTCCGCACGTCTTATCTGCGGGTACTCGGTATGGTCAGTGCGGATGGCCCGTGCGAATGGATCGAATGCCTTGATGTACGTGGCGAGATTCTCGCTCAGCTACATTTATTGCCCGATACCGACTATCTGGCTTGGGACAACCTGCCCAGCGAAAGCGTTACGATCGATAGCGTGCCGCGATATGGCAGAGCACGGATGTTCCGCGGTGCGGCCACGCATCTGATCCGCTTCCGCAGCCAGTCGCTGGCTACCATCACCTGTCTGGGCGAAGCTTTGCCACCGCGCATCTCGTCGCTGGGACGGGTTATCGCGCAGGCGATTGCGGGCGCGCAGCCACTGTTGCTGCATGGATCACCCATGTTGCCGTAAGGGCAATACGTGTGCGTCGGCTGAATCAAACAGCGACGCGCGATCCGCGTACAGCGTGACTGTCCGGCACGCTCGCCGCAGTGTCCGCGGACACTGATCACTGCGTCTCCGACGAGCGCAAAGCCTTACTTTGACTCATTCTTCGCGTTGGCATGTGGATTGCAATGCCCTGTGTGGGACCGCCCGGTGCGCGGTCAGGGATGCATCACATGATTCGCGACACTTCCGCGCAAGACCGTATCGTCGAGGTCAAACCCAACCGCAAGCGCCGGCTGATGCTGATCGGCGGCGGCGTGGTCGTACTGGTTCTGCTGGTATGGCTGGTGCCGGGTATTGGTCGCCTGTTTTCTGCCTCGTCATCGGTCAGCAGTTCACGGCTGTCGTTCGCCGTGGTCGAACGAGGTCAATTCATCAATGACATCGCCGCCGAGGGCAAGGTCGTCGCAGCAGTGAGTCCGACGCTATATGCCACCTACGGCGGCGCTGTCACGTTGCAGGTGCATGCCGGTGACACGGTGAAAAAAGATCAGGTGCTGGCCACCATTGATAGCCCCGAGCTGCGCAACAAGCTGGCGCAGGAGCAGTCCAAGGCTGATGCCATGCAGGTGGACTATCTGCAGTCGCAGGTTGACGCGCGCACCAAGCGCAGCGATCTGCAGAAAGCCTTCGACAACGCGCAGATTGACGAAAAGAGTGCTGAAACCAATCTGGCCCGCGAACAGAAAGCCTTTGCCGCTGGTGCCGCCACCGGCGTCGAAGTCGATCAGTCCAAGGACGCGCTGGAAAAGGCGCGCATCGTGCTGGTGCATGCCAAGTCCGATCTGGGAATGAACAACGACAGCCTGAAGTTCAACATCCAGTCCAAGAAGCTCACTCACGATAACCAGATGCTGGTGGTGCAGGACCTGCAGCGCCAGGTCGACAACCTCAACGTCAAGTCGCCGGTCGATGGTCAGGTGGGTCAGCTGTTTATTGCCGAGCGCGCCACAGTGGCGAAGGACGCGCAGTTGCTCAGCGTCATCGATCTGTCTGCGCTGCAGGTGGAGATGCAGGTGCCGGAAAGCTTCGCGCGCGATCTGGGTATCGGCATGGGTGGTGAGATCAGCGGCAACGGCAACGTGTGGAAAGGTCTGGTCAGTGCGATCTCACCCGAAGTGGTCAATGGCGAAGTTGCCGCGCGGCTGCGTTTCGATGGCCAGACGCCGAAACAGCTGCGCCAGAACCAGCGTCTGTCTGTGCGCGTGTTACTCGACAAGCGCGACAACGTACTCACGGTGCAGCGCGGCTCGTTCGTCGACGAATCCGGTGGCAGCTATGCCTATGTGGTGCGCGACGGTATCGCCACCAAAACGCCGATTCGCGTCGGCACCAGCAGCATCGACAAGGTCGAGATACTCGGCGGTCTGAAAGAAGGCGACCGTATCGTTATCTCCGGCACCGACAACTTCAAGAATGCGGCAAAGGTTGCCATCAGTAATTGATGAAGGCGTGGAGCAGGGGGCACGGAACATGCGGTGCGGTGAAATTCCCACCCATGGCACGACCAAGCTCCCACTCCACGAAAAACATAAGCAAGCTCCAATCAAAACGTTCCACGTTCTCCAGTTCACGCTCTACCTAACTACCACCACCGAGGAAACATCATGCTGAAGATGAGCCACCTGTCCAAGGTCTATCGCACCGAAGTGGTCGAGACCTACGCGCTGCGCGATTTCAATATCGACGTGAAAGAGGGCGAGTTTGTCGCTGTCACCGGGCCATCCGGTTCGGGCAAGACGACCTTTCTGACGATTGCCGGTCTGCTGGAAACCTTCAGCGGTGGCGAGTACCACCTCGACGGTATCGAGGTGAGCAACCTCAACGACAACGCACGTTCGAAGATCCGCAACGAAAAGATCGGCTTCATCTTCCAGGCGTTCAACCTGATTCCCGATCTCAACGTGTTCGACAACATCGAGGTGCCCTTGCGCTACCGAGGCATGAAGGCTGCCGAGCGCAAGCAGCGCATCATGGAATCGCTGGAACGCGTCGGTCTGGCTTCGCGTGCCAAGCATTACCCGGCCGAACTCTCCGGCGGTCAGCAGCAGCGCGTGGCGATTGCCCGTGCGTTGGCCGGTTCCCCGCGTCTGCTGCTCGCCGATGAGCCGACCGGCAACCTCGATACGCAGATGGCTCGCAGCGTGCTCGAGTTGCTCGAAGACATCCACCGTGGCGGCGCCACCATCGTGATGGTGACGCATGATCCTGAGCTGGCTGCGCGCGCGCAGCGCAACGTGCACGTGATCGATGGCCAGGTGGTGGATCTGTCGGAAGACCCGCGCTTTCACGGTGCGGTGGTCGCGGCACAGGGCGGCGCCCGTTCGGACTGATCTCATCTGCTGTCTCGCGATGGCCGTTTATCCGTCTATAACCTGAGAGATTCATCCATGCGTGTGAAGTTGCTGCCCGTGCTACTCCTGCTGGCCATCGCTCCCTTGTCGGGTCACGCGGAGGATTTGATGGAGGCCTACCAGCAGGCCATCGCCAATGACCCGGTGCTGAGTACCGCCGATGCCACACGCCTGGTGGTTGCCGAGGGCGTGCCGCAGGCGCGTTCTGCCTTGCTGCCGCAGCTATCCGCCAGCCTTGGGCTGGAGCAGATCCACGGCAGCGACGGCTCGACGGTCGACGCCAACGGCAACTCGGTGACTACCAGCAGCATCGGCCACACCCGCGAGCGAGACATCAGTACCCAGTTGAGTCAGCCGATCATCAACTTCGCCAGCATCGCCACGCTGCGCGCGGCACACGCCACCAGCGATTCGCAGGAGCAGACCTATCGTGCAGCGCTGCAAAATCTTTACGTGCGCGTCGCCTCGGCCTACTTCAACGTGCTGGTCGCGGAGGACTCGCTCGACATCAACAAGGCTTACGAGGATGCGTACAAGCAGGAGTATGAGCAGTCCAGCGAGCGCTTCAAGGATGGCCTTGCCACTGCGGCAGACATGACGCAGTCACAGGCGTACTACCAGTACATCAAGACGCAGCGGATCAGCTCGCAAGACAATCTGAAAGACGCTCTGCGTGGGCTCGAGCAGATCACCGGCAAGCCTACGGGCACCCTGAAAAAACTACGCGACGATCTGCCCATGCAGCCACCTGTGCCAAACGATGCCAAGGCCTGGGTAGATGCGGCGATGGAAACCAACCCGACGATTCTTGCCGGTCACTACGCGGTCACCGCTGATGAGCGGAAGATCACCGCTGCACGTGCCGGCCATCTGCCCACCATCAGCGCCACTCTGAACTATGGCAAGTTCGGCAGCTGGTCCAGTGCCGTGCCTGGCAGTTCCGCCAATGGGCCTGGCATCACCACGGTGGGCCTGGTGCTCAACGTGCCGATCTTCAGTGGCGGACTCACACAATCCCAGGTGCGTCAGGCGATCTACCAGCGCGATGAAGACGAAGGCAATCTCGAAACCTTGCGTCGCCAGGCCGCTCGTGACGCCAACAATTATTTCAACCTCGTCACCGACGGCATCGAGCAGGTCAGCAGCGCGCGTACATCGCAGGAGGCCGCCACGAAATACGTGGCCTCGATGCGCGCGGGCTATGCCATCGGCACGCAAACGTTAACCAACGTGGTGTTCGCCATCCAGACACTGGCCGAAGTACAGAGCCAGTACACCGTCGTGCGCCACCAGTTCATCCTCAACAAGCTGTTGCTCAAGCAGGCTGCCGGGACCGTCGACATGCACGATCTCGAAGACATCAACCGGTTGCTGCAGTGAATGCCGGCCGCCGCCAAAACGCCATGCAGTGGAAGCCTGAGCAGCTGAGCGGAGGGCAGAACTGTGTTTGCCTACTATTTTGAACTCGGCCTGCGCAGTCTGCGGCGCAATCCGGTGTTAACCGGGTTGATGATCGTAACGATCGCCTTTGGCGTGGCGGCGTCGATGACGATGTATTCGGTGTTTCGTGCGGTATCGAACAATCCGATTCCGCAGAAATCTTCGCAGCTGTATGCCGTGCAGATAGACAATTTCGGGCCTCAGAACAATCAGAACAGCGAACCGCCTGATGAGCTGGACTATATCGATGCGATGGCGTTGCTGAAGGCGCACAGGGCTCCGCGACAGACTGCCCTGTACCCGGTGAAGCTCTCGGTGATATCGGATGACGCAAGTCAGTTTCCGATCAGACCGACGACCTATGCGATCTCCAACAATGCTTTCCCGATGTTCGATATTCCGTTTCTGTATGGCGGCGGCTGGGGTACGGAGGACGACGAAAATCGGGCGTCGGTCGTGGTGATCGGCCGAGCGCTCAACGATCGGCTATTCCACGGCGCGAATAGCGTGGGTCGTGAAATCAATCTCAGCGGGCACAACTATCGCATCGCAGGCGTCATGGACAGCTGGGATCCCAAGCCGTTGTTCTTCGATCTGGCGAGTAACGGCGGGTTTGCCGATGCCATCCAGTTGTTTATTCCGATGAGCCGCGCGGTCGATTTGCAGCTCATTACCGCGGGCGGTACGGACTGCGGTGCCCAGAACTACGGAACTGGCTGGGATGCTTTTCTGCGTTCCAGCTGCAGTTGGGTTATTTACTGGGCCGAGTTGCCGAGCAAGGCGGATGCCGATGCCTATCGCCAGTACCTGCGTGACTATGCCGCCGCGCAGCAACGGGCAGGCCGGTATGGCTGGGCTCCCAACGTACGCCTGCGCGATGTATCGCAGTGGCTGGACTATGAACATGCCGTGCCGCCGGAGAGCAAGCTTTCGCTGTACTTGTCGTTGGGCTTTTTGGTGATTTGCCTGGTCAACACGGTCGGGCTGCTGCTGGCCAAGTTCATGCGCCGCGCCTCAGACATTGGCGTACGCCGGGCGCTGGGTGCATCGCGTCGAACGGTGTATGCGCAGTTTCTGATCGAGGGCGCGACGATTGGTCTAGCCGGCGGTGTGCTGGGCTTGTTGCTGACAGGTGTAGGCGTCTGGAGCGTCGGTTTGATCTTTGACGCGCAGATTGCACGGTTGGCCACGCTCGATTTTTCACTGGTCGCGCTGACGCTAGGGGTAGCCGTGCTGGCGACAGTACTAGCCGCGTTTTACCCCACTTGGCGGGCAGCACAGATCGCCCCCGCCTGGCAGCTGAAGTCCAACTGAGGTGATGGTCATGCTGCAGATCAAGCCTGTTCTCGCTGCGCTCAAACGGCACAAGGCAGGTACCGTGCTGATCGGTTTGCAGATCGCGCTGACGCTGGCGATTGTCTGCAACGCGCTTTTCCTTATTCAGCAAAAAGTGACGCATCTTTCGCGGACTACCGGGATTGTCGAAAGCGATCTGTTGACGGTCGGTAGTGAATGGACCAATGCCAGTGGGGCGGAGGTCGGATCTCTGGTTCGCACGGATTTGCAGACTTTGCGCCAACTGCCCGGTGTGGCGGATGTGGGAGTGAGTTACGGCTATCCGCTTCGCGGTGGTGGTTGGAACGACGGCGTAAGTACCAAACCTGATGCCAAGCAATCTGCAGCCTTGGCCTGGCGGTTCTTTGTGGATGACCATGTGCTGTCGGTATTGGGAGCGAAACTGATTGCCGGACGCAACTTTCGTCCGGACGAAATTCACGTGGTGGACTCGCACAACCTTGTTACGCCAGCGCAGTTGATCATCACCAAGGCTTTGGCCGACAAGGTTTATCCGAATCAGTCGGCTTTGGGCAAACCGCTGTACATTGCAGCTGCGACTTCTCCCAGCACGATCATTGGCATCATTGATCATCTACAAGGAGGTTCGGCGAGCAGTTGGTCCGATGCCATTTCAGACTATGTGGTGCTCGAGCCAAAGCTGCTTACCGACAAGTCAAATGCCTATCTGGTTCGGGCGCAGCCCGGCCAACTGAGCGCGATAACCAAGGTCGTGCGAACCGCACTTTTCAAGACCAATCGCATGCGGATCATTCCCGATGGCGAAGGTGAGGGTGCCGGTGTGCGCAGCTTCGCCCAGGTGCGTGAGCAGGCCTACAAAAGCGATCGCGGCATGGCGATCATCATGAGCGTGATCTGCGCGGTACTGCTGATCATCACCGCTGCCGGCATTGTGGGGCTCACCAGTTTTTGGGTTAGCCAGCGACGCAAGCAGATCGGCGTGCGTAGGGCATTGGGTGCTACGCGCGGGGACATCCTCAGCTATTTCCTTGCGGAAAACTTTCTTATCAGTCTCGGTGGCGTGCTGGCTGGCATTGTTCTCGCGTTCGGTATGAGCCTCTGGCTGGTCATGCATTTCGAGACGCAGCGGCTTTCCCTGCCATACGTGCTGGTTGGTGTGCTGCTGCTTTTGCTGCTCGGCCAGGCTGCCACGCTGGCACCGGCACTGCGCGCCTCGTGCATATCGCCTGTCGAAGCGACACGTTCGACATGATGGAGGCCTATTAAATGTTTGCCTACTATTTTGAACTCGGCCTACGCAGCCTGCGGCGCAATCCGGCGCTAACCGCGCTGATGGTGATGGCGATCGGTTTTGGTGTGGCGGCATCGATGATTACCTACTCGGTATTTCGCGCCGTGTCGGGCAATCCGATTCCGGAGAAATCCGCGCAGCTGTTCACGCCGCAGATTGACAGCTGGGGCCCGCAGCAGAATCTCAAGGGCGAACCTGCTGACGCGCTGAATTACATCGATGCCATGGCGCTGATGCGTGCGCATCGGGCCCGGCGACAGACCCTGCTGTATGGAGTGGGTATGTCCGTACTACCGAGTGGCAACGACAGCTTGCCTGTCGCCGCGAACGGCTATGCGGTATACGGCGACTTCTTTCCGATGTTCGAAGTGCCTTTTCTTTACGGTGGCGGCTGGAACATGGCGGACGACGATCGGCGCGCGGCCGTGGTAGTGCTGAGCGAGGAGTTCAATCAGAAATTGTTCGACGGCGCCAATAGCGTCGGCCGCGAAATCACTCTGGATGGGCACGACTATCGCATCGCTGGTGTCACCCGACATTGGGATCCCCAGCCGCGCTTTTTCTCGTTGTTCAACACCAGCGGTTTCAAGGACGCCACGGATTTCTATCTACCGTTCACTCGCGCACTGGATGTGCAGGCTAATCCGGGTAGCAATAGCTGCCGTGGGCATATGGACTTTTCTGGCTGGGACGGCTGGCTGCGCAGCAGTTGCGTCTGGGCCACGCCATGGGTGGAGCTGGATAGTGCGGTGGAAGTTGCGCGCTACGGCAAGTTCCTCGAAGACTATGCAACGGATCAGCAGCGTGCAGGGCGTTTCGCCTGGGCACCCAACGTGCGCTTGCGCAACGTGATGCAATGGCTTGACTACCAGCATGTCGTACCGCCGGAAAGTCGCATCTCGCTGCTGGTGTCGCTGGGCTTCTTCGCGATCTGCCTGGTCAACACCATTGGTCTGCTGCTGGCCAAGTTCCTGCGTCGTGCGGGCGAAATCGGGATACGCCGTGCCTTGGGCGCCTCGCGCCGGGAAATCTATACGCAGTATCTGATCGAGGCGGCTACTGTGGGACTGGCCGGTGGCGTGCTGGGCCTGCTGCTTACCACCGTGGGCATTTCCGGGGTGGGTCTGCTGTTTCAGCCGCAGATCGCGCGCCTTGCGCACCTGGACTTTTCGTTGGTGGCGCTGACCCTGGCTGTTGCGATTCTCGCCACCGTGGTGGCGGCGTTCTACCCCGCCTGGCGTGCGGCGCGAGTGCAGCCAGCCTGGCAGCTGAAATCCAATTGAGGCGGAGACCGGCATGCAGATCAAACCCATTCTCGCCGCATTGCGCCGTCACAAGGCCGGCACCGTGCTGATCGCCTTGCAGATCGCGCTGACTCTGGCGATCGTCTGCAATGCGCTATTCATTATCCAGCAGCGGTTGGCGCATATGTCCGAGCCTACCGGTATCGACGAAGCGAACCTGCTGGTGATCTCCAACCAATGGGCGGGTCATAGGTCGCCGCAAGAGGTCGATGCGCAGATCCAGGCTGACTTGGCCGCCTTGCGACAGTTGCCCAGTGTGCGCGATGCCTCGCCAAGCGATGGCTATCCGCTGACCGGCGGTGGCTGGGACAACTACGTGATGCTGACGCCAGAGCAGATCGAGAAGACCACCGACGCGTCGGTGTATATGGGCGACGAGCATATGCTCGATACCCTGGGCGTGAAGCTGATTGCCGGGCGCAATTTCAACGCTTCCGAAGTCATGCAGATGACGTCGCGCCAAGTGGTGATTCCGCCTGTGGTAATTGTGACCAAGGCCCTGGCCGACCACTTGTTTCCGGATGGCTCGGCGCTGGGCAAGCCGATCTACTCGATGAGCAGCACGCCGAGCACCATCATTGGCATCATCGAACGTTTGCAGAGACAGGACGTCAAGACCTGGAGCAAGCCCTACGCCTACGAGTCCTTGTTGTGGCCGATGCGCGAGGACACAGATGGCCTCTACTACATCGTACGCGCCAAACCGGGCCAGCTCGCCGCCGCCATGCGCGCGGTTCCGCAGGCCCTATACGCGCAAAACCGCATGCGCATCATCGATCCCAAGGATGGTGGCAACTATGCCCAGATCCGCGAACGCATCTATGACAGCGACCGCGGCATGGCGATCCTGATGGGCATCATCAGCGCGGTATTGCTGGCGATCACTGCTGCCGGCATCGTCGGGCTGACCAGTTTCTGGGTCGGCCAACGGCGCAAGCAGATCGGTGTGCGCCGGGCTTTGGGTGCCCGTCGCGGAGACATCCTCAACTATTTCCTTACCGAAAATTTTCTGATCAGCGTGGGTGGCGTGATGGTCGGCACGGTGCTGGCGGTTGGGATCAACCTTTGGATGATGGCTCGGTTTGAGATGGCACGGCTGTCGCTGGCTTACGTGATCGACGGTGTGATCATCCTGCTGTTACTCGGCCAACTTGCCACGCTGGCTCCGGCCTTGCGGGCTTCGCGCGTGTCACCTGTCGAAGCGACACGTTCGACATGACGGAGGCCTGAAATGTTCGCCTACTATTTTGAACTCGGCCTGCGCAGCCTGCGGCGCAACCCGGTGTTGACGGCGCTGATGGTGATGGCGATCGGCTTCGGCGTGGCGGCGTCGATGACGACATATGCCGTGTTTCGTGCGGTGTCAGGCAATCCGTTACCTGATAAGTCAGGTCAGTTGTTCGTGCCGCAGATAGATAACTGGGGGCCGCAGAGTCGCAAGACGGGTGGCGATCTTCCGGAGTCGCTTAGCTACACCGATGCCATGGCCTTGATGCATGCGCACAAGGCCGTCAGGCAGACCGCGATCTATCCGGTCGGTTTCACCCTGGTACCGGTCGATCCATCGAGTCAGCCATTTGCCGTCAATGGATACGCGGCATACGCCGACTTTTTTGCGATGTTCGACGTGCCTTTTCAGTATGGCAGCGGCTGGCAAGGCGTCGATGACGATAATCGAGCCAACGTCGTCGTTATCAGTAATGAACTGAATCAGAAAATCTTTGCTGGCGCCAACAGCGTAGGTCGCGGAATTCAATTGGATGGCCGTGATTACCGTATTGCCGGCGTCGTGGCAGATTGGGATCCGCGGCCGCGTTTCTACGACGTCAACAACGGCAGCGGCTTCGGTGATGCTCCCGATGTGTTCATGCCATTGACGCGTGCGATCGATCTTCAGACCGAAACCCTGGGTAACAACAATTGCTACGGCACCACAGGCCAGGCACCGGGTTGGGACGGCTGGCTCCATTCGGAATGTGCCTGGATTTCACTTTGGGTGGAGCTACCCGATGCCAATGCCGTGGCGCGCTACCAGTCCTATCTGGAAGCCTATGCCGCCGATCAGCAGCATGCCGGTCGCTTTCACTGGGTGCCAAATATTCGGCTGAGCAATCTCATGCAATGGCTCGATCGTGAACACGTGGTGCCCAAGGAAACGACGGTCTCGTTGGTGCTGGCGCTCGGCTTTCTACTGGTGTGTCTGGTCAACACCATTGGTCTGCTACTGGCCAAATTCATGCGTCGTGCATCGGAGATTGGTGTGCGTCGCGCGCTGGGCGCATCGCGTCGTCAGATTTACACGCAGTTTCTCACCGAGGCGGCGGTTGTCGGTGTTGCTGGCGGTCTGCTCGGTCTGTTGCTGACGGCATTTGGCGTACTGGGTATCAGCCTGGTTTTCGAACCTGAAATAGCGCGACTGGCGCGCCTCAATGTCAGCCTGGTCGGATTTACGTTGCTGGTTTCGGTCGCAGCTACGGTTGTTGCCGCGTTCTACCCCACCTGGCGTGCGGCGCGTGTACAGCCGGCATGGCAATTGAAGTCAAACTGAGATGGCCGGCATGCAGATAAAACCCATTCTCGCTGCGCTCAGACACCACAAGTCCGGTACGGCGCTGATCGCTTTGCAGATCGCGCTGACGCTGGCCATTGTGTGCAACGCGTTATTCATCATTCGTCAGCGTATGGCGCATCTCTCCCGTCCCACCGGTGTCGATGAGGCGAGTCTGCTGGTCATCCAGAATCAGTGGGCTGGTAAACCTTCGACGGATGAAATGTCGTCGTTGATGGCCGCCGACCTGGCCACGTTGCGGCAGTTACCAGGTGTGGCCGATGCCTACGCCACCAATGCGTGGCCACTGGGTAACGGAGGCATCTCGTTCGGCATGGGCTACACGCCCGAAAAGCAGGCATCGGTGACGAGTACGGCCATCTACTTCGCGGATCAGCACACGTTGCCGACGCTCGGTCTGAAGTTGATCGCAGGGCGAAATTTCCAAGCGGATGAAATCAGGCAGGCGAAAGATGTCTCCAGCATGGCGTTGTCGGAAATCATCGTTACCCGGGACCTGGCCGAAAAAATGTTTCCGCGTGGCGATGCATTGGGCAAGGCGGTTTACCTCAGTGCCAAGCCGAGCACCATCGTCGGCATCGTCGAACGCATGCAGGTGCCATGGGTCTACAGTTTTGCCGACAACTGGGCCGAGCGCTCGACGCTGGTGCCTGATCAGCTGTCGACGTTGCGGGGCGACAACTATGTGGTGCGTGTCAAGCCGGGTCAGATGGATGCGGTGTTTGATGGCGTATCAAAGGCTTTATTCGCAGCCAATCGACTGCGCGTTATTTCCCCCCGGGATGGTGTGCAGCGTTTAAGTGATGTACGCACCAAGGCCTACAAGAGTGATCGCGGCATGGCGATCATGATGGGTTTGATTTGCGTGGTGCTTTTGGCGATCACCGCTGCCGGCATCGTCGGGCTTACCAGCTTCTGGGTGGGCCAGCGGCGCAAGCAGATTGGCGTGCGCCGTGCGCTGGGTGCGACTCGACGCAATATTCTCGACTACTTCCTGACCGAAAATCTTTTGATCAGCACCGGCGGTGTGATAGTCGGCTCGGTACTCGCAGTGGGCTTGAATCTGGGGCTGATCGCGTATTTCGAATTGAATCGAATGCCGCTTGCGTATGTCGGCGTCGGTGTCCTTGTGGTGCTTCTGCTCGGCCAACTCGCCACGTTGGCACCGGCCCTGCGTGCCTCGCGCGTGTCGCCAGTGGAGGCAACCCGCTCGGTATGAACACCCTCAAATTTTATCCCATCGAATTTACCTGTCTGATGGCGCCCCAATCCGGAGATACGCATGTTCAGTTATTACCTTGAGCTGGCGCTGCGCAGTCTGAAGCGCAGCCCCGGACTTACCCTTCTGATGGTGCTGGCCATCGGCTTTGGTGTGTCGGCGTCGATGACAACGTACTCGGTGTTTCGCGCAGTGTCGGGTGATCCGATTCCATGGAAATCGTCGCAGCTGTTTGTACCGCAGATCGACATGTGGGGACCGGCCGGACGAGGGGCGGATGGCGAGCCGCCGAACGCGCTGGACTATATCGACGCCGTGGCGTTGATGCGTGATCACCGCGCCAAACTGCAGTCGGCGAGCTACCGCGTGGCGCCAACGATGGAGGTGCCGGGGTCGGGTCGTCATCCGATCAGCATTTCCGGGCATGCGGTTTACAGCGAGTTTTTTCCAATGCTGGACGTGCCGTTTGCTTATGGCAGCGGTTGGTCGGTCGATGCCGATACCAACCAGGCGGCTGTTGTAGTGATCAGCGGCAAGCTCAATCAGAAAATGTTCGATGGCCAGAACAGTGTCGGCAAGACACTGGATATCGGCGGCAAGGATTACCAGATTGTCGGCGTACTCGGTAAGTGGGACCCGCAACCTCGGTTCTATGACGTGGTCGACACTGGCGGATTCGATACCGATACCGATGACGTTTTTCTGCCTTTCACGCGCGCCATTGCCGTGAACATGAACAACGCCGGCAACACTTCTTGCAATAGCAATCCTGCGGAAGCCGGATTCGCAGGAATGCAGCGTTCAAGCTGTGTCTGGATCGAGTTCATGGCGGAGCTGGACGATGCCACCGCCATACAAAAATACCGTGAGTATCTTGACGGCTATGCGCTGGCGCAGAAAAGCGCCGGTCGTTTCACCTGGGCGCCGAACAATCGCCTGCGCGATGTGCCGGCCTTCCTCGATAACCAGCACGTAGTGCCGAGTGACACCAAGGTGTCGCTGTTGGTGGCACTGGGCCTGTTGATCGTCTGTCTGGTGAATACGGTTGGATTGCTGCTGGCCAAGTTTCTTCGTCGCAGCAGCGAGATCGGCGTACGCCGTGCGCTGGGTGCACCGCAGGCGGCGATCTATGCACAGTTTCTTACCGAGGCCGGCATCGTGGGTCTGGCAGGCGGTGTAGTCGGCTTGGTGTTTACGGCGCTGGGCGTGCTCGGCGTCGGCATGGTGCTGCCCAAGGACATTGCCGCGCTGGCGCACGTCAACTTCTCGCTGTTGCTGCTGACCCTTGTCGTCGCGGTGATCTCCGCACTGCTGGCTGGCCTGTACCCCACCTTCCGTGCGTCACGCGTGCAACCCGCGTGGCAGCTGAAATCGAATTGAGGAATCCATCATGAGCACGCATCCGATCCTCGCCGCTCTGCGCCGACACAAGGCCGGCGTCATCCTGATTGCCCTGCAGATTGCGTTGACCCTGGCTATTGTCTGCAATGCGATCTTCATCATCGGTCAACGTGTCGATCGTGTTAACCGTCCCACCGGTATTGACGAAGCGAATCTGTTTGTCATTTCGCAGCAATGGGTGGGCACGCCCGAGGATGGCGCGCCAGACGCTGTCGAAAAAATCGATTCGTTGGTGCGTGCCGATCTGGATACCTTGCGGCGGCTGCCAGGTGTGGAGTCGGTAGCCGCTACCAATTCGCTGCCGCTGTTCAACAGCTCGATGATCAATGGCATCACGCTGACGCCGGACCAGAAAAATTCGACGCTGTCGGCAACGATGTTTCTGGGTGACGAAAAGCTGATGAGCACGCTGGGTGTACAGCTCGTTGCCGGGCGTGCATTCACCGCGGCCGACGTTCAGCACCAGGGATTCCGCGATGACGCGCTGCCGCCCTCGGTCATCGTGAGTCAGGCCGCTGCCGAAAAATTGTTTCCGAACCAGAGTGCGGTGGGCAAGACGATCTACAGCGACACCAAGGGCACCACGATCATTGGCGTCGTCAAGCTGCTGGAGTCGTCCATGGTGGAAACTTTCGGCAATAACTCCGATTACTACACGATAATCGAGCCGGTTCGTCAGGACGGCAACATCTCGCGGTATGTAGTGAAAACCAGGCCGGGCCAGCAGGCCGCGGTGATGGCGGCCGCACGCACAGCACTGTTTTCCGCCAACCCGGAACGGGTCATCGACGAGGATCGTGGCATTCGCAGCTTTGCCGAGATACGCCACGAGGCTTATCGAGCCGACCGTGGCATGGCCATTTTGATGGCGGTGGTCTGCCTGATCATGCTTTGCGTCACCGCGGCAGGTATCGTCGGCCTGACCAGTTTCTGGGTCGGCCAGCGGCACCGGCAGATCGGCGTGCGCCGCGCGCTTGGCGCACGCAAGGTCGACATCCTGCATTACTTCCAGATCGAAAACCTGATGATTGCCGGTGGTGGCGTGGTGGTCGGCGTCGTACTCGCCGTCGGGCTCAACCTGTGGCTGATGAGTCAGTACGAGATGCCGCGCATGCCGGTGATCTACGTGCTGATCGGCATGGTCGCATTGCTGGCACTGGGTCAGGCGGCAGTATTTGTACCGGCACGCCGCGCTTCGCGCGTGTCGCCAATCGAAGCGACACGGGCGGCGTGATGCAAAGCAGGGACGAGGGGCGAATCGTGAGGGGCAACAGTGACAACGCCGTGGCGCCGGCGTTGCTCACGCCCTGCATATCGACGGCTCACGAACCGACACCCTCGTTGCTTGCTGCTCGTTCCCCCTCTCTATTTTCTGCGCCTTCACCACTCACCCGCACCGGAGCCTGACGCATGTTTGCCTATTACCTCGAACTGGCCCTGCGCAGCCTCAAGCGCAGCCCCGGACTGACCATTCTGATGGTGCTCTCGATCGGTTTCGGTGTGGCCGCATCGATGACGACGTATTCGGTGTTTCGTGCGGTGTCGGGCGATCCGATTCCGTGGAAATCATCACAGCTGTTCGTACCGCAGATCGACATGTGGGGACCAACGGGGCGCGGCGACGATGGCGAGCCACCCGTCGCGATGGACTATACCGATGCGATGAAACTGATGCGCGATCACCGCGCCAAACTGCAGTCGGCGATGTACCAGGTTTCCCCGTCTATCGTTCCGGCCGATGCCAGCAAACATCCGATCAATGTCAGTGGGCATGCCGTATACAGCGAATTTTTTCCGATGCTGGACGTGCCGTTCAAATATGGCAACGGTTGGAGTGCGGACGACGACGAGCAGCGCGCTGCGGTGGTGGTGATCAGCAGCAAGCTCAACGAGAAATTGTTTGGTGGTGCCAACAGCGTGGGCAAGACGGTCAATGTCGAAGGCAAGGACTACCGTGTGGTTGGTGTGACGAACGACTGGAATCCGCAGCCGCGCTTCTACGATGTCGTTAACAGCGGCGGATTCTCGACCGGTCTGGACGACGTGTTTCTGCCGTTCGAGCGGGCGATTGCGCTCTCCATCCCCAACGACGGCAACACCAACTGCAACGCAATCCCTGCGGAATCGGGTTTCGTCGGCCTGCAGCATTCCAGCTGCGTCTGGATCGCCTACATGGCCGAACTGGATGACGCGGCGACGGCAAGTACATACAAGGCATATCTGGACGGTTATGCGCATCAGCAGCAGCAATCCGGCCGCTTTGCCTGGGCGCCCAACAATCGCTTGCGCAATCTGCCGGACTGGCTGGATTCGCAGCATGTGGTGCCCAGTGACACCAAGGTCTCGTTGCTGGTGGCGCTTGGGTTGTTGATCGTCTGCCTGGTCAACACGGCCGGTCTGCTGCTGGCGAAATTTCTGCGCCGTAGCAGCGAAATCGGCGTGCGCCGCGCGCTGGGTGCGCAGCGCCTGTCGATCTACGCGCAGTTCCTTACCGAGGCCGGGATGATCGGTCTGGCCGGTGGCGTACTCGGCCTGTTGTTGACCGGCGTGGGCGTGGCCAGTGTTGGCTGGGTGTTGCCGAAGGACATCGCCGCGCTGGCCCGGGTGGATCTGATGTTGCTCGCCATGACCCTGCTGATTGCCGTCGTCGCGACGCTGCTGGCTGGCCTGTACCCCACTTTCCGTGCTGCACGCGTTCAGCCCGCGTGGCAGCTCAAGTCGAACTGAGGACAACGTCATGGCTCTCCATCCCATTCTCGCGGCATTGCGCAAGCACAAGTCCGGCGTCGTGTTGATTTCGATGCAGATCGCGCTGACCTTGGCGATCGTCTGCAATGCCATCTTCATCATCGGTCAGCGTATCGAACGGGTGAACCGGCTCACCGGGCTCGACGAGAGCAACCTGTTTCTGGTTACCCAACAGTGGGTAGGTGCTCCCAGCGGCGATGACCCTGCCGGCGTCGAAAAACTCGACAGCATGCAGAAGGAAGATCTGGTCGCGCTGCGCACTCTGCCGGATGTCGCTTCGGTCGCGTCGATCAATTCGCTGCCGTTGCTCAACTCCTCATCGAACGGTGAGATTTCGCTCAAGCCGGGAGCGACCGAGAGCAAGGGCAACACGCGGACGACCTTTTATTTTGGCGACGAACAGATGCTTTCCACGCTGGGGCTGCGTCTGATCGCCGGGCGTGCCTTCAATACGGGCGACATCCAGCACCATAGTTTTCGTGATCAGACCGAACCGTCGATCGTCATTGTCACCAAGCCCATTGCGGACAAGCTGTTTCCGCAGGGAAGTGCGGTCGGCAAGGTGATGTATCTCGATGGAGGTACCACGCCGACCACCATCATTGGCGTGGTCGAACGCCTGCAGGTACCGGGCTCCGGCAGCTGGACCAACAATTTCGCCTACAACGCCACGCTGGAGCCAACCCGGATCGACCACAACTATGCGCGCTATGTGGTACGTGCCAAGCCGGGTCGTCTGGAGGCGGCTATGCGTGCGATACCGCCGACGCTCTACAAGGTCAACCCGCTGCGCGTCCTCGACGACGACAGCGTCAAGTCGTTCGCCGATATCCGTGCCAGTGCCTACCGAGCCGATATCGGTATGGCAATCCTGATGGGTGTGGTCTGCCTGATTCTGCTCGGGGTTACCGCGGCGGGCATTGTCGGCCTGACCAGTTTCTGGGTCGGTCAGCGACATCGGCAGATCGGCGTGCGGCGCGCGCTGGGGGCTCGCAAGATCGACATCCTGCATTACTTCCAGATCGAGAACCTGATGATCGCCGGCATCGGCGCGGTGATTGGCGTACTACTCGCCCTCGGGCTCAACGCCTGGCTGATGCAGCATTTCGAGATGGATCGCATCCCGTTGGCCTACGTGCTGGTCGGTCTGGTCGCGCTGATGATACTGGGCCAGGTTGCTGTCTTCGTTCCCGCACGGCGCGCGTCCAACGTGTCGCCGGTCGAAGCGACGCGAGCGGCGTGATGGGAGGCAGGGGCGAGGGGCGAGTTGTGGAGGGCGAGGGTGGCAGCGTCGGGCTGCACATGTTGCCTGCTGTCGACGTTGTGCTGTTGCCTTCGCACCCGCCGGGCTGGTGGTCATCTCGCGGACTTGCGCTCTCGCGACTCGCCCCTCGTCTCTTACTTTTTCCCGGAGCCTGATGCATGTTCGCCTATTACCTCGAACTGGCCTTGCGCAGCCTCATGCGCAACAGGGCGCTCACCGCGCTGATGGTACTGGCGATCGCGCTCGGTATTGGTGCCAGCATGACCACGTTGACCGTGCTGCATGTGCTGTCCGGTGATCCGCTGCCGGAGCGCAGCAACACATTGTATTACCCGCAGGTCGATCCTCGTGACAGCGCCGGTCACGATTCCGACAAAGAGCCGATGGAGCAGGTGAGCTGGACTGACGGCAAGAATCTGTTGCAAGCGAAGCGTGCGAATCGTCAAGCGCTGATGACAGGCGGCACGGTGGCGGTCCAGCCGACGCAGTCCGCGCTCGACCCGTTCTACGAGGACGCGCGCTTCACCACCGCCGATTTCTTTCCGATGTTTGGTGTGCTGTTTCAGTACGGCCATGGCTGGAACGCTGCTGATGACGACAGCAGCGCACGGTTGGTGGTGATCAGCAGCGCGTTGAACGACAAGTTGTTCGGCGGCAAGGACAGTACTGGCCAGATGCTGCGGCTGGAGGGCACGGCATTGCGCATCGTCGGCGTGCTCGGCGACTGGCGCCCGAACCCGCATTTCTATGACCTCAATGTGACCAACTATGCCGAGAGCGAGGGGGTTTATATGCCACTGTCCACCTCGCAGGATCTGCAGCTTGTCCATGATGGCTCCGTCGATTGCTGGGGCAACGGTGGGGCGGGTCAACGCCCGGACCACAGCGGAACTTGCGTGTGGCTGCAGTTCTGGGTGCAACTGGACAACCCGGCGCAGGCTGCGGTCTACAAAGAGTTCCTGGTGCATTACTCGCAGGAACAAAAAGCGCTAGGGCGTTTCCAGCGGCCGCCGAATGTACGCCTGCGCAATCTGATGGGCTGGCTGGACTACAACATGGTGGTGCCCGGGGACGTGCGCCTGCAGGTATGGCTGGCGTTCGGCTTTCTGCTGGTGTGTCTGGTCAATACGGTGGGGCTGATGCTGGCCAAGTTCATGCGCAGAGCGGGTGAGCTGGGTGTGCGCCGAGCGTTGGGCGCCTCGCGCCGTGCGCTGTTCGGGCAGCTGTTGGTGGAGGCTGGTGTGATTGGTCTCAGCGGCGGCATTGGCGGTTTGTTACTGGCCTTTCTCGGTCTGTGGCTTGTGCGCCAGCAACCGACCAGCTACGCGGCACTGGCGCATCTGGACCCCTGGATGCTGCTGACCACCTTCCTGCTGGCGCTAGGCGCGAGCCTGCTGGCGGGCTTGTTGCCGGCCTGGCGCGCTTGCCAGATCACTCCTGCCCTGCAACTGAAGAGCAACTGACATGGATATCCTGCCGATTCTCTCCACTTTGCGGCGGCACAAGATCACCGCATGGCTGCTCATCCTGGAAATCGCGTTGACCTGCGCGATCGTGTGCAACGCGGTGTTCCTGATCAGCCAGCGCCTGGAGCGCATGAATCTGCCCAGCGGCATCGCCGAGCATGAGCTGGTGCAGGTCCAGCTGGCCAACATCGGCAACCGCTCCGATGCCGAGGCGCGCGCCAAAACCGATCTGGCGGCATTGCGGCAGATTCCGGGTGTAACCCAGGTGGCGTTGGTCTTCCAAATGCCATTCACCGATGGTGGTTCGTCGAACAGCGGTATCAAGCTCGATCCGCAGCAGCAGGAGGACACGGTAGACGTCACCCAGTACATGGGTGAAAACCTGTTGTCTACATTGGGCACAAGACTGGTGGCAGGGCGTGATTTCCGGCCGGACGAATTCGTCGATCTCGATGCTGCCGTGGCAGCCCTGCACAGCGGGAACCTCAAGGGCTTGCCGCAAGTGCTGGTGATCACCCAGATGCTGGCCGAAAGGCTATGGCCGGGGCAGAGCGCGCTGGGCAAGCAGATCTATCTGGGCCAGGGCCTTCCGTTCCGGGTGGTCGGCGTGGTCGCACACCTGGCTCGGCCGAACCGATTGTCAAAGGGCGTCGAATACAGCACGGTATGGCCGATCAGCATGAACGTGGCGCAGGGCGCCAGCTTCTTGATCCGCTGCGCGCCGCAGGAGCGCGAGCGGGTACTGAAATCCGCGCTGGCTGCGCTGAAGCAGCTGGACCCTAATCGCGTGGTGCTGCAGAAACGCACCTATGACGAGGCGCGCCACGCATTTTTCGCGAACGATCGCGCGATGACCGGCATCCTGGTGGGCGTGTGCCTCGCGCTGCTGATCGTCACCGCACTGGGTATTGTCGGCCTCGCCAGCTTCTGGGTGGCGCAGCGTCGACGCACCATCGGCGTGCGCCGAGCGCTCGGCGCCACCCGCGCCAACATCCTGCAGTACTTCCAGACCGAGAATTTTCTGCTGGCAACCATCGGCATCGTGATCGGCATGGCGCTCGCCTTCGGCATCAATCTGTTCCTGATGCAGCACTACGAATTGCCACGACTTCCCGCCATCTATTTCCCGGTTGGCGCGATCGCGTTGTGGGTGATCGGGCAGCTAGCGGTGCTTGGCCCGGCATTGCGTGCGGCGGCGGTGCCGCCGGTGGTGGCGACGCGGTCGGTGTGACTTGATGTGATTGCCTCCGCTGCTTGCAGGGGCGGAGAAGCTGACGGAGTGTACGAAATGTTCGACTACTACCTTGGCTTGGCGCTACGCAGTCTGCGGCGCAACAAAGTGCTTACGGCGCTGATGATCGTCACGCTGGGGTTGGGCATCGGTGCGTCGATCACCACATTGACGGTGCTGCGTTTGCTCTCAGGCGATCCGTTGCCACAAAAGAGTGCGCGCCTCTTCTATGCGCAAGTCGATCCGTATACCAAGGATGGCTATGAGGCAGGGAAAACCAAGCCGCAGCGCCTGATGGCCTACACCGACGCGATGAACCTGCTGCACGCACATCAGGCCGATCGACAGGTCGCGCTGGCATTGACCGACGCAAGAATTGCACCGCTGCGCAGCGGTGAGCATCCGTTCTTCAGCGATGGTGTGATGACCACGGCGGATTTCTTCACGATGTTCGATGCGCCGTTCCAGTACGGCGGCGGTTGGTCAGCGGCGGACGATGAGAGCCGTGCACAGGTCGTAGTGATCTCCGACTTCCTCAACGACAAGCTGTTTGGGGGCGCCAGCAGTGTGGGTCGGATCATTCGCGTCAATGACCACGATCTACGCATCATCGGCGTGTTGAAAAAGTGGGCGCCACAACCGCGCTTCTACGCGCAGGAGTTGGGGGGACGCAGCTATGGCGATGGTGATGCGGTGTTCCTGCCGTTGCAGACCGCGCGTGCCGCCAACATGGATCCGACGAACGACGACTGTTGGGCGGTTGCTGACATCACCAAGCTGGAAACGGCACCCTGCATATGGCTGGGCTTCTGGGTGGAGCTATCCAGCGATGCCGAGGTCGCCGCGTACACGCAATTCCTGTCGAACTATGCACAGCAGCAGATCGCACTGGGCCGCTTCTATCGCCCCGAGGTGGCGTTGTCGGATCTGATGCAGTGGCTGCGCAACGAGAAGGTGGTGCCTGACGACGTGCGCTTGCAGGCCGGTCTGGCTTTT
>Ga0302227_10000467_pt1 | contig 35567 bp, 31 predicted proteins | sample II_Palsa_N1_1_FD_193525 | JGI IMG/M metagenome (GOLD analysis project Ga0302227, IMG submission 193525) | Peat permafrost microbial communities from Stordalen Mire near Abisko, Sweden - II_Palsa_N1_1 | ecosystem: Environmental > Terrestrial > Soil > Palsa > Peat permafrost | place: Sweden... | reverse complement strand
CACACCGGACCAGCCGCCGGAGGGATGCGATTCCACCAACAGAAACAAAGTCACTGCCACCATCAACTTGTCGGCAACCGGATCGAGAAACGCGCCGAACGCCGAGGTCAGGTTCATCCGCCGAGCCAGATAGCCATCCAGCCAGTCAGTGAACGCGGCCAACACGAACACGATCGCCGCCGTGATGTTGTGACCGGGGAACGGCAGGTAGAACACCGCCACCATGACCGGCAGCAAACCAACGCGGAACAGGGTCAGCCAGGTTGGCAGGTTGATGCGCATGATTCGTCCCAGGAAGTTGCCACAGTGTCGCATGCCACGGCGCGACGGATGAATGAAATATCCTCGCTGTGTTCAGGCATGCAGGCTGGCATAGATCCGTTCCGCCAAACCACGATCGATACCCTTGACCCGCATCAGTTCTTCAACGCCTGCGCCCTCCACGCCGGATAGACCGCCAAACGCCTTGAGCAGCGCCGAACGCCGACGCGCACCGATCCCGGGCACATCTTCCAGCACACTGCGCTCACGCGCTTTCTCACGCCGCTTGCGATGCCCACTGATTGCGAAGCGATGTGCCTCATCGCGCACGGCGGCGACCAGATGCAAGGCGGGTGAGGATGAGCCGGGGTGCAGTTCGCGGCCCGGAGTGCCCACGGCCTGCCGCGCCAGCACCAGGGTCTCCTCGCCAGCGCGCCTGCCCGGCCCCTTCGCTACGCCGACCACCTCGATACCACTGACGCCGAGTTCCTTCAGCACGTCCAGCGCCTGTGCGACCTGCCCGCTACCGCCGTCGATCAGCAGTATGTCGGGACGCGCGCCCTCACCTTCGGCCACTTTGCGGAAACGCCGGGTCAACGCCTGATGCATCGCGGCGTAATCGTCGCCGGGCGTGATTCCGGCGATATTGAAGCGTCGGTAATGCGATTTCTCCGGCCCTTCCGGGCCAAACACCACGCAAGATGCAACGGTCGCCTCGCCCATCGTATGGCTGATATCGAAACACTCGATACGCCGCGGCGGCACATCCAGTTCCAGCACCTTCTGCAGGTCATCGAACCGCGCACCCAGCGTTTGCCGACTAGCCAATCGGGCCGTCAACGAGGCTTGTGCGTTGCGTTCGGCCATCTGCAGGAATTGCGCACGATCACCGCGCACGCTTGATTTCAGTTCCACCGCATGGCCGGACTGCTGTGCCAGCAGTTCAGCGAGGATCTGCTGGTCCGGCAGCGGCTCGCCAAGGATCAACTCGCGCGGCACCGGCCGATCCAGGTAGTACTGCGCGATGAATTGCGTCAGCACGTCGGCAGGCTCAGCATCCAGCGGCAGACGCGGGAAGAAATCGCGCGTACCCAAGCTGATGCCATTGCGGAAAAACAGCACGGCAACACAGGCCATGCCCGACTCAATACGGCAGGCGATCACATCCATGTCCGCACTGGCGCCCTGCACATGGTGCTGCGCGTGCAACTGGCGCAAGGCTGCCACCTGATCCCGCAGGGTGGCCGCACGCTCGAACTGCAACGTCTGACTGGCCCGCTCCATCGCCGCGGCCAGTTCATCCAGCACCGCGTTGCTGCGGCCTTCCAGAAACATTTCTGCATGGCGTACGTCGTTGCGGTAGTCCTCCACGCTGATCAGTTGCACGCACGGCGCGGTGCAGCGACCGATCTGATGTTGCAAACACGGCCGTGAGCGATTGCGGAAATAGCTGTCCTCACACTGGCGCACCTTGAACAATTTCTGCATCAGGCTGAGGCTTTCGCGCACGGCATACGTGCTCGGGTACGGCCCGAAGTAGCGCCCCGGCAGATTGCGTGCGCCGCGATGAAACGCCAGCCTTGGATAGTCCTCGCCGCTGGACAGATAGATATAAGGATAACTCTTGTCGTCGCGCAACAGGATGTTGTAACGCGGCTTGAGCGACTTGATCAGCTGCGACTCGAGCAGCAACGCCTCTCCCTCGGTGCGCGTCACGGTGATCTCGACGCGGGCGATCTGCGCCACCATCGCCGCGATGCGTGGCTCCATCCGCGGTTTCAGGAAATAGCTGCCGACGCGCTTCTTGAGATTACCGGCCTTGCCGACATACAGAAGTTCACCGGCCGCATCGAAATGGCGATAGACGCCAGGCGAGCTGGTCAGCGTACGGACGAAGGATTTACCGTCGAAAGGAGGCGGCTGGGTGGACTGCATGAAGAGAGTTTATCTCGTCGTCGCCGTGAACGATCACTGCATCGCAGCGGCGATTCTGGCGGCAAGCGCCTTGCGGTCCAGTTGACCGCTCTTATCCCTGGCGAATGATGGCGGCTTGCCATTCCAATGCGGGATCACATGAACGTGCAGATGGAAAACCGTCTGCCCGGCGGCGGCGCCGTTGTTCTGCTGCACCACCATGCCATCGGCGCCCAGTGCGGTGCGCTCGGCCCTGGCCACGCGCTTGACGACCAGCATCACCTGCGTGAGATCTGCCGGCGACATATCAAGGATATTGCGCGCCTGAGAGGTCTTGGAGATCACCAGCACGTGACCGGGCTGCTTCTGATTGGTCGATAGAAAGGCCACGACCTGGGCATCTTCATAAACTTTATCCGCCGGCAACTCGCCGCGGAGAATCTTCGCGAAAGGGTTCTGCAGGTCGTAGCGCCCGTCCAGCTGTCGATTGCCTGTTGGCTTATCGTTTGCAATCGCGCGGGTTTGGCCGAAAGCCGGCGATGCCAACCCCAGGACCGTCGTACACGCCAGGCCAAGCAGGAATTTCATGGTCGCTCCATCGAAGGTGGCAGCACCGAAGGTCTATGCGCGCTCTGCCAACCAGCGTTCGGCACGCTCCAGGTCACCGATGGTATCGATGCCTGGCGGGAATGGTTCGGGCGTGAGGCGCACCGCAATCGGGTGGCCGTGTTCAAGCACGCGCAACTGTTCCAATGATTCGGTCTGTTCCAGCGGCGTGCGCGGGAGGTTGGCATAGCGCGCGAGAAATTCCGCTCGATAGGCATAGATACCGATGTGCCGCAGGAACGGTGATCCGGAGGGTAACGCGTGACGGTCGGCGGCAAACGAATCGCGTGCCCACGGCAACGGCGCTCGACTAAAGTACAGCGCACGCCCGTTCACCCCCCGCACCAGCTTCACCACATTCGGATCGAACAATTCCTCGGCGTCGATGATCGGCGTCGCCAAGGTCGCCATCGGTGCGTTGTCCCCTGCCAGCGCCTCTGCCACGGCGCGGATACCTGCCGCGGGCGCAAAAGGTTCGTCACCTTGCAGATTCACCACGATGGCGTCGTCGGCCCAACCGTAATGCGCCGCACACTCGGCCAGACGATCACTGCCTGAAGCGTGATCGCTGCGGGTCATGCAGATGTCCACGCCGGCCTGCCCCGCCAGTGCGTCGGCAATGCGCTGATCGTCCACCGCTACCACCACCTGGGTCGCGCCAGCCTGCAGAGCGCGCTGGGCTACCCGCACCACCATCGGCACGCCGGCAATCTCGCGCAGCGGCTTCGCCGGCAAGCGGGTCGAGCCATAGCGAGCGGGGATGGCGACGATGAAAGGGGACGCGACGTTGGACATGGGTCATCTCGTGGTTCGAGGTCAAGCCTAGCCGCAACGATGCCGCCACGCGAGCAGGTGATTCATGAAGCTATCTGCAGCGCGAAGCCACAGCGGTTCGCCAACTCGAGAAATCCTGGAAAGGACGTGGCGACATGCGCGCAGTCGTTGATTCGCACCGCGCCAGCAGCTACCAGTCCAGCCACCGCAAAACTCATTGCAACTCGGTGGTCGAGGTGGCTTTCCACCGTGCCCGCACCGAGCTGACCGCCGTGGATGATCGCGCCATCCGGCGTTTCGTCGATGGACGCGCCGAGCGCACGCAGGCCGCTTGCCATTGTCGCGATGCGATCGGACTCCTTCACCCGCAACTCGGCCGCGCCACGGATGACCGTAGTTCCGCTGGCCACCGCAGCGGCGATGAACAGCGCGGGGAATTCATCGATCATATCCGGCACCAGCGCCTCGGGCAGTTCGACACCATGCAACGGTGCATGGCGCACGACGAGATCGCCGACCGGTTCGCCACCGCTTTCGCGCGGTTGCTCGATGCTGATATCCGCGCCCATCAGGCGCAGCGCCTGCAGCAGTCCGGTGCGGCGCGGATTGAGCCCGATCGCTGGGAGATGAAGTTCGGAGCCGGGCACGATGCTGGCGGCGACCAGAAAGAACGCCGCCGAGGAAAAGTCGGCGGGTACGTCGACATCCCTAGCATACAAGGTGTGGCCGCCAGCAAGCCGCGCGCGGCCCGGCGCAAACTCGATCGGCCAACCGAAGGCGGCGAGCATTCGCTCGGTGTAATCGCGCGTCGGGTGCGGCTCGATGACTTCAGTGTCGCCGTCACCGTACAGGCCGGCCAACAACAGTGCGGATTTGACCTGGGCGCTGGCGACCGGCGATTCGTAGCGAATCCCTCGCAGGGTTTGTCCGCCGCGCACGCGCAATGGTGGCAGTCCATCCCGGGTCTCGATCTGCGCCCCCATCTGGGCAAGCGGATCGGTGACGCGGCGCATCGGTCGTTTCGACAGCGAGGCATCGCCGACCAACGTGCTGTCGAACGCCTGCCCTGCCAACAAACCCGTCAGCAGGCGCATGCCGGTGCCGGCGTTGCCGCAGTCGAGTGGCTGCGATGAGCCGCGCAAACCATGCAAGCCCACACCGCGCACCTGTCGTTCACTCGGCGAGGGTGTCTCGATGCGCACGCCAAGTTGAGAAAGCACGGCCGCCGTGGCGCGAGTGTCCTCGCCTTCCAGGAAGCCGCGAATGCGCGATTCCCCTTCGGCAATGGCCGCCAGCATCAGCGCGCGATGCGACACCGACTTGTCACCCGGTACCCGCACGCTGCCGCGCAAAGGCTGGCCTGGTTGACTGCTCCAGTCGAGACGATTCAATCGAATTCCTTTCTGGCTGGCTGCGCAATCACGGCAACGCCACCGGATAGGAACCCAGCACGCGTATCGTCGCCGCCGACTCACCGATGTCCTGCACGGCCGCCTGCAGCGCCGCGTCGTCTATATGACCGGAGACATCGATGAAGAACGCATATTGCCATTTGCCCGTGTGTGCCGGCCGCGATTCGATCCGGTTCAAGCTGACGCCATGCTTCGCAAACGGGCTGAGTACGTCGTAGAGCGCGCCGGGCTTATCGTTGACGGTGATCAACAACGAAGTGCGATCGTTACCCGAGGGCGGGAACAGTGACCGACCGATCACCAGGAAGCGCGTGGTGTTGTCGGCGCGATCCTCGATGCCTTTGGCCACGGTCTTGAGACCGTAGATTTTTCCCGCCGTCTCGCCAGCGATCGCCGCGGCATCGTCGGCATGCCGCGCCATTCTGGCCGCTTCGGCATTGCTGCCCACGGCAATGCATTCCACGCCAGGCAGGTTGATACGCAACCAGGTCTTGCACTGCTGCAGCGACTGCGCATGCGCATAGATGCGCTTGACGTCTTCGAGTTTCCCCAACTGCGAATGCAGGCATTGGTGCACACGCAGCTCGATTTCGCCGCAGATCGTCGCTGCCGAGGTGAGAAACATGTCCAGCGTCACCTGGATCATGCCCTGTCCGGAGTTCTCCACGGGCACCACACCGAAATCCGCATGGCCGGCGGCAACTTCCTGAAACACTTCTTCGATGCTGCCCAGCGGCAGACCGTAGGCGGCATGGCCGAAGTGCTTGCGTACGGCTTGCTCGCTGAAGGTCCCTTCCGGGCCCAGAAAGCCGATCTTCAAGGGGTCTTCCTGCGCCAGGCACGAGGACATGATCTCGCGGAACAACCGCACCATCTCGGTATCGGATAGCGGCCCATCGTTACGATCTACCACCATGCGCAACACATGCGCCTCGCGCTCGGGTCGGTAGTAGTCGATTGCCGAAAGCCCCTCGCCCTTCACCTTGGCCACTTCCTGCGCACGATTCGCGCGCTCGGAAATCAGCTGCTGGATCTGCCGGTCAATGCTGTCGATGCGCTCGCGCATTTCGCTCAGCGGGGTCTTCGGGTCACTCATGTTGCTAGCCGCCTGGAAGTAAAGAAGTCCAAATGATGTACGGATATCTTGCCTGAAAAGTGTCGCGGATGCTTGATCAGCCGTGCTGACGAGTAAACTCCCGCATGAATGACGTCAGCGCCTCAACGGCCTCCAGCGGCACAGCGTTGTACAGCGAGGCGCGCATACCACCCAGCGCCTTGTGACCCTTCAATGCGAGCAGTCCGGCCGCTTCCGATTCCTTGAGGAAGATGGCCTCCAGTGCACTGTCGTGCAGGGTGAAAGGGATATTCATGCGCGAGCGTGCGGACGGATCGATCGGGTTGCGGTAGTAGCCGTCCGATCCGTCGATCGCCTGATACAGTAGCTCGGCCTTGGCGCGATTGCGCTCGGCCATCACCGTAAGGCCCCCCAGCGCTTTCAGCCACTGAAAGGTCAGGCCGGCCAGATACCACCCCCAGGTATTCGGGGTGTTGAGCATTGAATCGTTCGCGGCCTGTTCGGCATAGCGAAAGATCCGCGCCATCGGTCGGCTCGCCCGTTGCAGCAGGTCGCGGCGGATGATCATCACCACCAGACCCGACGGGCCAATGTTCTTCTGCGCGCCTGCGTAGATCAGCCCGAAGCGCGAAACATCCAGCGGTTCGGACAGGATGTTCGACGACATGTCCGCCACCAACGGCACGCTACCGACATCCGGGATGTCATGAAACTCCACACCATGAATCGTTTCATTCGGCGTGTAATGCACATAGGCGGCGCGCGGATCCAGCTGCCAGTTGTCTCGCGCCGGCAGCCGCAGATAATGCTCGGCCTTGCCACTGGCGGCCACGTTGACACGCACGTACGGCGCCGCTTCGCTGATCGCCTTTTCGCTCCAGTGGCCGCTGTCGATGTAATCGGCGCTGTCGCCCTCGCCCGCCAGATTCATCGGTATCTGCGCAAATTGCTGAGTGGCGCCTCCCTGCAGAAACAGTACGGCGTAGTCAGCGGGGATCGACAGCAAGGTGCGCAAGTCGGACTCGGTTTGCGTTGCCATTTCGATGAAGCGCTTGCCGCGATGCGACTGCTCCATCACTGACGCGCCGCTGCCGTTCCAGTCCAGCAGTTCGCGCTGTGCGCGTTCAAGTACCGCCTGCGGCAGCGCCGCCGGACCCGCGCTGAAATTCCAGACTCTGCTCACGTGCCGTTGCATCCCGTCGAGGTGTTCCACGCATTATGGCGCGGCGCAGCATGGGGTGGTCAACTGCGCTTGGAGAATCGATCGGGGTAGGCTTTCCAGCAGCTTCGAAGCACTCCCTCCCCTGCTTGCAGGGAGGGTTGGGGTGGGGTCGCTCTTTGCGAAAAAGATCAAAAGCTTCACCCCTTCCCAGCCTCCCCCTGCCAGCAGGGGGAGGAGCAAAACGAGCGCGCCTTGCTGGCAGGGAGGACTGGTAATACGGGCAGAGACTTGGGAAAGTCTCAGAAACGGATCAGCAGCACCAGCGCGATGCCCAAAGCCAGCACGGCAGCGGTGACGATCAACCACCAGACTTCGCCAGTCGGGCCGGCCGCCTCTTCAGGCAGGTGCTCCGGCGGTGGTTCAGGCATGACAATCTCGGGCTCCGGCTCCATACCGGGTGCATCGACCACGAAACGATGCTTCGCCAGGCCAATCTGATCGCCAGGCTGCAAAGCCAGCTTTTGCACGGCGACACCATTGACCCGCAGCGGATGGCGCTCTGACGATTGGGTGACTTCCAGCAACAACTTGCCGTCTTGCCAGAAAATACGCAGCGACGCGGCGTCGCCTTGTGGCAACTCCAGCGGACAGCGGCCTTGCGGACCCAGTTCCAGGCTGTCCTGCAACGACAGCACCTTGCCGGACAAGGGGCCAGCCACGGCGCGCAGTGCCACCGTACAACGCTCCTGTTCCGGCACGCTCAGCGGCGCCCTTAGGGCAGGATCCTGATCGGCGCGCAGCAGCATGCGGCAATCGCCTACGCTGACCACATCGCCAGCACGCAATAATGCCCGCTCGCGCACCGGTCGCGCGTTAACGTGGATCCGCTCCGCCGACGGCAAAACCAGCAGGATCCAGCCACGTCGATCCTGCTGGATCCGCAGATGCTGGGGCGCAGCCTGACTGGCGGCGAGCACGAGGTCATTGTCGGGCGCGCTGCCTATGCGCAGCTGCGCCTGCGTCCAATGGAAATCCTCGCGGGCCGCACTGGTAAATTCGATGCGCATGGATGAACCGGTCGATAGACGCTGAAACTCTAACATGCAGATCGGCAGCTCCCGCTGCATGGCTCGCTCTTGGGTCGAGCTTGATTGGCCCGCCGGTCATTGGGCCGTAGTTCACTGGCTGGCCCCTCATCCGCATTAAGATGCAGCGTTTACGCCCGGAGTCAGCCATGCCGAAAATCGATATCCGCCGCCCGCACCAATTGTCGATCCCCCAGGCCCGTGCCGTGGTCGACAAGGTCGCCGCGCGGATGCATGAGAAATTCGGCATGGAGGGTCACTGGCAAGGCGATACCCTGCGATTTTCGCGGCCCGGGGTCACTGGCACGATTACCGTGGTTAGCGACGCCATCCAGGTCAATGCGGAACTGGGCATGATGCTGGCGCCGCTGAAAGGCATGGTCGAACAGGAGATCCGGCGCAAGCTGGATGAACATTTCGCCTGATCGATTGCTTGATGATTCTTTAACCAAACGCTCATCCATGGCATACTCGACGGCTTACGCAGCCATGACGGCTGTGCGTGAACCCCGGAACACATGGCCAAAGACGACGTCATCGAAATGGAAGGCACGGTCCAGGAGACCCTGCCCAACACCATGTTTCGTGTGCAACTGGAGAATGGGCACGTCATCATCGCCCACATCTCTGGCCGCATGCGCAAGCATTACATCCGCATCCTCACCGGCGACAAGGTCAAGATCGAAATGACCCCGTACGACCTGAGCAAGGGTCGTATCACGTACCGCATGAAGTAAGTGGGGATGAAGTAAGTCGGGTCACGATCCAGCAGCGCTGGTGCGCAGTGGAACAGATTCGATGGGTGTTGAAACGAAAGGCGGCGCAATGCGCCGCCTTTCGTTTGGGTGTGCCTGGGGTTCTTGTCGGGGGGATCAAAGATCAAAAGCCCCCCTCCCAGCCTCCCCCTGCGAGCAGGGGGAGGAGCAAAGCTGCCGTAGCTCAGCCCGGCTCGACTGTCGCCGGCTGCTTTTCGAGCGTCTCGCAGTCGACCCGCAGTTCACCGTCGTGCACGCTGAGGCGCACCTGGCCGCCGTCGGCAAGCTTGCCGAACAGCAACTCGTCGGCCAGCGCGCGCTTCACCTTCTCCTGGATCACCCGCGCCATCGGCCGTGCGCCCATCTGCGGATCGAAACCGTGCTCGGCCAGCCAGCGGCGGGCATCGGCGTCCACGTCCAGACTCACGTGCTTCTCGGTCAGCTGGCTTTCCAGCTCGATCAGGAACTTGTCGACCACGCGCAGGATGTGCTCGAAATCGAGCGCACGGAACTGGATGACCGCGTCCAGCCGGTTGCGGAACTCCGGCGTGAAGATACGGCGGATCACTTCCATCGCGTCCGACTCATGCTTTTGCTCGACGAAGCCCATGCTGCGCCGCGAAGCGAGCGCCGCGCCGGCGTTGGTGGTCATCACCACCACCACGTTCTTGAAGTTCGCCTCGCGACCGTTGGTATCGGTCAGCACGCCGCGGTCCATTACCTGCAGCAGGATGTTGAACACATCCGGATGCGCCTTCTCGATCTCGTCCAGCAGCAGCACCGCGTGTGGATGCTTGGTCACCGCCTCGGTGAGCAGGCCACCCTGGTCAAAACCGACGTAGCCCGGGGGCGCGCCGACCAGCCGCGACACCGAATGACCTTCCATGTATTCGGACATGTCGAAGCGGATCATCTCGATACCGAGCTGCATCGCAAGCTGCTTGGTCACCTCGGTCTTGCCCACGCCCGTAGGCCCGGCAAGCAGGAAGCAGCCGATCGGCTTGGATGGATCGGCCAGCCCCGAACGGGCCATCTTGATCGATGCAGCCAGCGCTTCGATCGCCGGATCCTGGCCAAACACCACCATTTTGAGGTTGCGCTCAAGGTTGCGCAGCACGTCGCGATCCGACGCCGACACCTGCTTGGCGGGGATGCGCGCCATCTTGGCGATGATGTACTCGACCTCGGTCACGTCCACCTTGCCCGTACGCTGATCCTGCGGCAGCAGCCGTTGGCGCGCACCGGCCTCGTCGATCACATCGATCGCCTTGTCCGGCAGCAGGCGGTCGGGAATGTGCTTGACCGACAGGTCGACCGCCGCCTTCAGCGCCTCGTTGGTATACGCAACGTGGTGATGCTCCTCGAAACGCGAACGCAGGCCCTTGAGGATCTCGATGCTGTCGGCCACGGTCGGCTCGACCACGTCGATCTTCTGGAATCGCCGTGCCAGCGCGCGGTCCTTCTCGAACACACCCCGGTATTCCTGAAACGTGGTCGAACCAATACAACGCAGCTCACCGGAAGCGAGCATTGGCTTGATCAGGTTGCTCGCGTCCATGGTGCCACCGGACGCCGAACCGGCGCCGATGATGGTGTGGATCTCGTCGATGAACAGGATCGCGCCCGGCTGCTTCTTCAGCTGGGCGATGACGCCCTTGAGGCGCTTCTCGAAATCGCCGCGGTACTTGGTGCCAGCGACCAGCGCGCCAAGATCCAGCGACCAGATGGTGGCGCTTTCCAGTACCTCCGGCACCTCGCCATCGACAATGCGCTTGGCGAGACCTTCAGCCAACGCCGTCTTGCCCACGCCGGCATCGCCGACGTAAAGCGGGTTGTTCTTGCGCCGGCGGCACAGGACCTGGATCGTGCGCTCGATCTCGTCGGTACGCCCGATCAGCGGGTCGATCTTGCCTTCCAGCGCCAGTTCGTTGAGGTTACTGGCGAACTCTTGTAGCGGATTGCCTTTCGGCTCGCCACCCTCCTCCGCCTCGCGCTCGCTTCCGCCGGCTGCGCCTGCGGCCGGCTCATCGCCGATCTTGGCGATGCCATGCGAGATGTAATTGACCACGTCGAGCCGGGTGATTTCCTGCTGGTGCATGAAATACACCGCGTGGGAGTCCTTTTCGCCGAAGATCGCCACCAGCACATTCGCGCCAGTGACTTCCTTTCGACCCGAGGATTGCACGTGATACACGGCACGCTGCAACACCCGCTGGAAGCCCAGCGTGGGCTGCGTATCGCGTTCGTCGCCGTGCGGCAGCACCGGCACGGTCTCCGCGATGATCCGCTCAAGTTCGGTCGACAGGCGCGGCAAATCCACGCCGCAGGCGCGCAAGGCGCCCAAGGCCGACTGGTTTTCGGTCAGCGCCAGCAGCAGGTGCTCCACCGTCATGAATTCGTGGCGCTGCTCGCGAGCCTGCTTGTAGCAATGGCCGATGGTGACTTCCAGATCCTTGCTGAACATTCGGATCATCTCCGCTTGAAAAGTGAGCGGCCTTCAGCGCCGCAATGTGCACAAAATGGGGTCGCTCAGAGCTTTTCCATAGTGCACAACAACGGATGCTGATGGGAGCGTGAATATTCGTTCACATGGGTTACCTTGGTCTCGGCTACCTCGCGCGTAAATACACCACATACGCCTTTGCCACGGGTATGTACATGCAACATCACCTGCACCGCCTGCTCCTGGTCCAGATTGAAGAAACCGCGTAACACTTCGACCACGAAATCCATCGGGGTGAAGTCATCATTCAGCAGCAGCACCTGAAACAGGGGAGGACGTGCCACCTCCGGTTTGGCGGTTTCCAGTGCCAGTCCGCGGCCGCTGTCTTGCTCGTGTTCGGATTCGTGGGCCATGGTTTCTTGGGTATTTGATCTCTGATACGAAGTATACGCCGCTGTGGATGCGCGACTTAAGCGGCGACCGTCAGCACAGGTGATGGCACAATGGCCGCTTTTCCAGTACCCCGTGGCTGCTCATTTGCCTATCCTGATGGCCGACTCCCTTTCCACCAGCGACAACCCCACCACTGAAACCTGGCGCCCGCACGTCACCGTGGCCTGCGTGGTGGCCGATGGCGATCGCTATCTGATGGTCGAGGAGGAAGTGAGCGGGCGGTTGGCCTACAACCAGCCGGCGGGCCACCTGGACGACGGCGAAAGCCTGGTTGCCGCCGCGCTGCGCGAAACGCTGGAAGAAACCGGCTGGACGGTTGAACTGCAGCACCTGATCGGCATACATCAGTGGCGCAGCACCGAGCACGGCGATGCGGTGATCCGTTTCAGTTTTGCCGCACGCGGCATAGCCCACGACGCGGCGCGTCCGCTGGACAAAGGCATCCGGCGTGCGCTGTGGCTGACCCGCAGCGAGATCGCCGATCTCGGCGAGCGCCTGCGCAGCCCGCTGGTGCTGCTGAGCATCGATGCGTGGCTGGCCGGGCAACGGCTGCCGCTGAGCACACTGGACTATCTCCCGGAAGCTGGCAGCGCATGAACAGTCATCTCGGCAAAGTCATGCTCGGCATCTCCGGCGGCGTCGACTCGTCGGTAGCGGCGTTGTTGCTGCAACAGGCGGGTTATCCGGTCGAAGGCCTGTTCATGCAGAACTGGGAGGAAGACGAGCGCAGCGGCCCCTGCACCACCGACGCCGATCGCAAGGACGCCGTGGCGGTCTGCGGCCGGCTTGGCATTCCGTTCCATGCGCGCAATTTCGCCGCCGAGTACTGGGACGGTGTGTTCGAGCATTTTCTCGCCGAATACCGCGCCGGACGCACGCCGAACCCCGACGTACTGTGCAACCGCGAGATCAAGTTCAAGACGTTTCTTGACGAGGCACAATCGCTGGGGGCCGAAAAGATCGCGACCGGCCACTACGCCCGCGTCGATTGTCGTGACGGCCTGTATCGCCTGCTGCGCGCAGTGGACATGGCCAAGGACCAGAGCTATTTCCTGCATGCGCTGGGGCAGCATGCACTCTCTGCCACACTGTTTCCGCTAGGCGAAATACTGAAGCCCCGCGTACGCGAGCTGGCGCTGGAGGCCGCGTTGCCGACGCATGCGAAGAAAGACTCCACCGGCATCTGTTTTATCGGCGAGCGCGATTTCCGCAGTTTTCTCAGCCAGTACATCCCGGCTCGCCCGGGCGAGATGCGCACGCCGGCCGGCGTGCTGATCGGCAAGCATCAGGGCGTGATGTATTACACGCTGGGCCAGCGCAACGGGCTGGGCATCGGCGGTCGCCACGGCGCCAGCGGCGAAGCCTGGTATGTGGTCGGCAAAGACGTGGCTGCCAACGTGCTGTATATCGCCCAGGGCGGCGAAAACCACTGGCTCTATTCGCAGCGGCTGCAGACCGAGACCCCTACCTGGGTCGCCGGTGCCGCGCCGGCCAACCGGTTTCGCTGCACCGCCAAGACCCGCTACCGCCAGGTCGACCAGAGCTGCCTCGTCACCGTCCTGGACGGCGGCCTTGAGGTACGCTTCGACGAGCCACAACGAGCCGTCACCCCGGGGCAGTCCGTGGTCTTCTACGATGACGAAGTCTGTCTTGGTGGCGCGGTGATCGCGATGACCGACGCACCTTACGGCGGCCTGTTGCCTGCATTCACGCCGTCCCCCACCTTAACTTCTGCGACAGGAGAACCGCGACCCCGTGTTTGAGACCTTTGCCATGAATGAAGAGCGCGTGCTCGCCCTTGCCGGGCTGTTCCAGGCCTGTGCGCTGGCGCAGCAGCTGGCCAATGAGGGCAGCTGTGATGAGGCCACGATGGAGGCCAGCGTGGCCAGCGTGTTCCGCATCGACGCGCCTTCGGTGGTCGGCGTCTACGGCAATATTTCCGGCCTGAGGCTCGGCTTGCGCAACCTGATTGCCCAGCTCGATGAAAGCGATCGCGACATGTCGGTGACCAAGATGGTGGTGACCGTGATGCGCTTGGAGCGCAGCCTGTCGGGACGACCGGAATTGCTCGGCAAACTTCAGCAGGGCATCGTTGCAGCGCAGCGGCAGGTCGAGCACTTCGGTCAGGGTTCGGCGCAGGTCATGGGCCGGCTGGCCGAACTGTATGCGTCCACGCTGTCCACGCTGAAACCGCGGGTCATGGTGAGCGGCAATCCACAACAACTGCAGCAGCCTGCCGTCGTCGAAAAGGTGCGCGCGAACCTGCTTGCGGCCGTGCGCTCGGCGGTATTGTGGCGACAGGTCGGTGGTCGGCAATGGCAACTGATCCTGTATCGACGCCAGTGCAGCATGCTGGCGCGCGGGTTGTTGACCGGCGCCACGCTGGACCGCTGAGCGCGCGGATTTGCCGGAATCGAGGCTTTACCGGCCTGCCCCATTCCGAACGACGTAATTTCACCTTAAGCATTGCCAGGGATGATCGACCGCGGAAGATGATCGATACCGGAACCGGCCGCCTGCCCTGGGCGAGCGTTGCGGTCACGCTGGCTGACGACAGGTAACCGAACATGCACATAGTGCTTGTGGAAGATGATGCCCAGCTCGGCGACGCCATCCGCATCGCCCTGGAACATCAATCCTATGCGGTCACCTGGCTACGAAACGGCCGCGAAGCGACGCTCGCGCTGCGCGATCAAACCGCCGATCTGGTGCTGCTCGATCTCGGTTTGCCCGACAAGGATGGCCTGGAGGTGCTTGCCGAAGCACGACGCATGGGGATCAAGACGCCGGTCCTGGTGATGACCGCGCGGGATGCACTGGAGACGCGCATCCGCGGGCTCGATCTGGGCGCCGATGATTACCTGATCAAGCCGTTCCACCTGGAGGAACTGGCGGCACGCATCCGCTCGTTGACGCGTCGCGCGCAGGGTCTCGCCGACAGCGTGGTCGAGGCGGGCGGCCTGCGCCTGAACCTCGCCACGTCGGAAGTGGATTTTCGTGGCAACCGCATCACCCTCACGCGCCGGGAGTTCGCCCTGCTGCGCGTGCTGATGGAGCGCGCCGGGCGTATCGTGCGTCGGGAAAGCCTGGAAAATTCCGTCTATGGCCTGGATACCAACGTGGAAAGCAACGCGCTGGAAGTCCAGGTGCACTGGTTGCGCCGCAAGCTGAGCCCGGACGTCATCCACACGGTACGTGGCGTCGGCTACATGATTCCGCGGGAACCTAAATGAACCCGGTCAGCCTGCGCACTCGACTGACCTGGCTGATCATCACCGTCATGGTCATCGTGCTGATCCCGCTCGGCATCCTCAGCTACCAGCGCGAGTCGAGGGAAATGAACGAGCTGCTGGACGGTCGACTGGCCCAGGCTGGCCGCACGCTGGGCATCCTGATCCAGCATAGCGACGCGATGGTCCAGCAGAGCCCGAATTCCACCACTTCCGGTACACCGACACCGTTGCCCGTGCGTCAGGCGATGGTGGTTTCCGTGCATCGCCACAACTACGAACCCGAGGTCGGATTCCAGGCCTACGGGCCACAGGGGCAGCTGATCGTAGCTACCGCGAACCTGGAGGATCTGCCGCCACCGACACCCGCGGACATGGGCTTTCGCGACCTCCTGCACGAGGATCATCGCTGGCGGATTTTCACGCTGCAGAATCGCGCCGGGCTGGTGATCCGCATCGGTGAGCGCTACGACAACCGGCAGGACATCACCCGCGGGTTGATCCTCGAACACAGCCTGCCCTTGCTGATCGGCCTGCCCTTGCTGGCCCTGCTGGTCAGCTTGGCTGTGCGTAGAGGCTTGCTCCCCCTGAGGTCGCTGACCAAGTCGCTGGACGAGCGCACACCCGGCAGCCGGCAACCGGTGGCGATCGACGATACGCCGCCCGAACTCAAGCCGTTGATCCGCACATTGAACCAGCAGTTCGAGCGGCTGGAAGACGCGATCGAGCGCGAACATCGCTTCAACGCCGATGTGGCGCACGAGCTGCGCACGCCGCTCACGGCAACCATGATCCACCTCGAGAGCGCCGCCATTGCCGGTGCGCCGCAGGACGTCGAGTTGGCGCTGAAAAGCGCGCAACAGAGCCTGACCCGGCTGGCACGACGCATCGAACAGATTCTCGCATTGGCAACGCTGGAGGCTGGCGCCGCCGCCAACCAGCGTGTCAGCCTGGACCTGGTCGCGGTTGCCACCGAAGTGATCGAGGAGCTCGCCCCGCTGATCCTCGAGAAAGGCGTCGAGCTCAGTCTCGTGCATGACGTCCCACACTTGCCCGTGCTCGGACACGAAGCGGCACTCACCGCGATGTTCCGCAACCTCATCGAGAATGCGCTGCGCTACGTCGGACAGAACGGTCAGGTCGAAGTGGCACTGCGCAAGTCGCCACTGGCAGCGGTTATCGACATCAGTGATGACGGCCCGGGCATTCCTGCCGAGCGTCGCGAAATCGTGTTCGACCGCTTCCACCGCGAAGACAAGCAGCCCAGCAGCGGCCACGGTCTGGGCCTGAATATCGTCAAGCGCGCCGCACAGCTGCACGATGCGCGAATCGAGCTGCTCGACTCAGCGTTCGGCCATGGTCTGCACGTGCGCGTAAGCATCCCGTTGAAGCTGTCGACCTCGCTTTGATTTGTCCCTTTCGAGGGTGGGCAGCGAAGACACGGTCGGCCCCCTTGGAGAGGCTTTAGCTATACCCCTCTCCCTCTGGGAGAGGGGTGTGGTGAGGGTTCGGGGTTAGCGGGCTAGTTAAATCTCCGTCACCTCTGCGAAGGCAGGGGCCCAGTAACTCGCACTTTTTCGGCATTGCCGCGAGTAAAGCGCAGAGCACTGGGTCCCTGCCTTCGCAGGGATGACGAGTAATGAGTGATTCCGCGAAGACCGAACCCTCACCCCAGCCCTCTCCCAATGGGAGAGCGGGTTGAGCCTGCTTTCACCATAGCCTTCAGACAAAGGGCAAAGCGGGAAATAACACTCCGACCGGGCCAGCAAGACCGACAAAAGGTTGCCATAAGGCGAGGTCGCGATCATGCGATGACTGCAGCTCGATCCTGAGCCGCATCACGCATTGCTTGCACCGACGCTCACCTCCGACGTTTACGGAACCTCCTTCATGCTTGGTCTCGTTCGCTTAGCACTCGCACGGCCCTACACCTTCGTCGTGCTGGCCCTGGTGATTCTCATCGCCGGTCCGCTGGCAGCGCTGCGGACGCCCACCGACATTTTTCCAAATATCGGTATCCCGGTGATCAGCGTGGTATGGACCTACAACGGCCTGCCACCGAATGAAATGTCCGGGCGTGTGATCTATTACTACGAGCGGCAGCTGACCACCTCGGTCAACAACATCGAGCACATCGAATCGCAGTCATTGCCCGGTGCGGGCATCGTCAAGATTTTCTTCCAGCCGGGTGTGGACATCCGCACGGCGACGGCGCAGGTCACCTCGATCTCGCAGACGGTGGTCAAGCAGATGCCCCCCGGCATCACGCCACCGCTGATCCTGAACTACAACGCCTCGACCGTGCCAGTGCTGCAGATGGCACTGTCCAGCAAGACCTTGTCCGAAGCAAAGATTCGCGACATTGCCCAAAACGACGTGCGCCCCACCCTGGTATCGGTGGACGGCGTGGCGATTCCGACGCCCTACGGTGGCAAGCAGCGCCAGATCACGCTCGATCTTGATCCACAGGCGCTCGCTGCCAAAGGGCTGTCTGCGCAGGATGTGGCGAATGCACTCGCCGATGAGAACCAGATCATTCCAGTCGGCACTGCCAAGATCGGCACCTACGAATATCACATTCAATTGAACAACAGCCCGACCGCGATCGACGCGCTGAACAGCCTGCCGATCAAGACGATCAACGGCGCCAGCATCACGATCGGCGAAGTGGCCCATGTGCGCGACGGCTCGCCGCCGCAGAACAACGTGGTGCGCGTGGACGGCAAGCGCGCCGTGCTCATGCCAATTCTGAAGACAGGCAGTGCGTCGACCCTGGCCGTGGTCGCCGGTGTCAAGAAGCTGATGCCGCTGATCGAGGAGACCATGCCTGCTTCGCTGAAGATTTCGATGCTCAACGATCAATCGGTCTTCGTGAAATCGGCGATCGCGTCGGTGGCACGCGAAGGCATCATCGCAGCGCTGTTGACCTCGGTGATGATCCTGGTCTTTCTTGGGAGCTGGCGCTCGACAGTCATCATCGCAGTGTCGATTCCGCTATCGATCCTGTCCGCGATCGCCCTGCTCTCGCTGACCGGCCAGACTCTCAACATCATGACGCTCGGCGGTCTGGCGCTCGCGGTAGGTATCCTGGTCGACGATGCCACGGTCACCATCGAGAACATCAACTGGCATCTCGAACAGGGCAAGGACGTGCATTCGGCGATCATGGATGGGGCGAAGCAGATCGTCACGCCGGCGTTCGTGTCGCTGCTGTGTATCTGCATCGTGTTCGTGCCGATGTTCATGCTCGATGGTATTGCAGGCTTCCTGTTCCGCCCGATGGCGCTGGCAGTGATCTTCGCGATGGCTTCGTCGTTCCTGCTGTCGCGCACGCTGGTGCCGACGATGGCGATGTATCTGCTCAAACCCCATGTGACCGAGGAGGGCACGGGCGATCATCCGGAAGACATCTACATCAACCATCATGAAGGCGATCAGCATCAGGCTGCGCGTCACGTGTTCGTGCGCAAAGCCATCGCTTTCCAGTTGGGCTTCGAACATCGCTTCACGAAGATCCGCGACGGCTACTACGCCATCCTCGGCATCGCGATGGCGCAGCAACGACGTTTCATCATCGGCTTCCTCGCGTTCGTGCTGGTGTCGTTTGCGCTGGTGCCTTTCCTTGGCCGCGACTTCTTCCCCGATGTCGATGCTGGCGCGATCGCGCTACACGTTCGCGCACCGATGGGAACCCGTGTAGAAGAAACGGCGGCAGAGTTCGATCGCATCGAAGCAGCCATCCGCAAGGTGATTCCGGTCGACCAGCTGGACACTGTTATCGACAACATCGGTCTGCCATTGAGTAGCGTCAACCTGGTCTACAGCAATACCGGCACGATCGGACCGCAAGACGGGGATATCCAGATCGCGCTGAAGGAAGGCCATCAGCCCACCGCTGAGTTCGTGAAGAAACTGCGGGAACAACTGCCGAAGGAATTTCCCGGCAGTGAGTTTGCGTTTCTGCCAGCTGACATGACCAGCCAGATCCTGAATTTTGGCGCACCTGCACCGCTGGACGTATCGATTACCGGTCGCGACAGCGCCGGCAATGAAGCCTATGCGATGAAGATCATGCAACGCCTCAAGGCAATTCCGGGCATCGCCGACGTACGCCTGCAGCAGAGCACCAGCTATCCGCAGTTGAACGTGCACGTCGATCGCACCCGCGCCGACGCGCTGGGAATCACCGAGCGCGATGTCACCAACAGCATGGTCGCCACGCTGGCGGGTAGCGGCCAGGTGGCGCCGGCGTTCTGGCTGAATCCGAAAAATGGCGTCTCGTATGCCATCGTCGCAGCCACGCCGCAGTACAAGATGGATTCGATGGCTGATCTGGCGCGATTGCCGGTCACCTCGTCCGGCAACAAGGGCAGCCAGATGCTGGGAGGCATCGCCAGCTTCACACGTGAGCCAAGCGCTGCCGTGGTATCGCACTACAACATCCTGCCTGCTTACGATATCTACGCTTCAGTGCAGGATCGCGATCTCGGCGCCGTCGCCACCGATGTGAACAAAGTGCTGGGTGACTTTGCCAAGACACGACCCAAGGGCACCATGGTCACCCTGCGTGGCCAGGTCAGCACGATGAACGAAGCTTTCAGCGGGCTGCTGTTTGGACTGCTGGCGGCGGTGCTGATGATCTATCTGCTGATCGTCGTCAATTTTCAGTCCTGGCTAGATCCTTTCGTGATCATCACCGCACTGCCCGCCGCGCTGGCCGGCATCGTATGGATGCTGTTCATCAGTCACACCACGCTGTCGGTACCCGCGCTGACCGGCGCCATCATGTGCATGGGCGTGGCAACTGCGAACTCGATCCTGGTGGTGAGTTTCTGCCGCGAACGGCTGGCGGAGCACGGCGACCCGATCAAGGCTGCGCTCGAAGCGGGCTTCACCCGTTTCCGTCCCGTCTGCATGACTGCGCTGGCGATGATCATCGGCATGCTGCCGATGGCTCTAAGCCACGAACAGAACTCGCCACTGGGCCGTGCCGTCATCGGCGGCCTGATGTTCGCCACGTTCGCGACCCTGCTGTTCGTGCCGGTGATTTTCAGCATCGTCCACGCCAACGACGAGCAACGCTCACCTTCCGCCCTACCCTTGCTTGGAGAAGATCCTCATGTCGCATAACGTCGCGCAAAATGTCGGCGAGCCGGCGCGGCGTCCGCCGCGTCTGCGACTTGCGATTGCCGTCGTGCTCGGCGTGGCTGTGCTGGCGACGGTGATCGGACTAGCCGTGCGCGCCCACGATTATCACCAGCTCGTGACCTGGACCGACGCCCAGCAACTTCCGACCGTCCAACTGGCTGCCCCGCTGACCTCGACCGATGCGCGTCAAATGACCCTGCCCGGCCATCTTGAGGCGTGGATCAGTGCGCCCATCCATGCTCGCGTCAGCGGCTATCTGAAGAGTTGGAGCAAGGACATCGGCAGCGCCGTCAATGCCGGCGATACGCTCGGCATCATCGATACACCGGAGCTCGACCAGCAATACGATCAGGCCAAGGCAGGCCTTGTTCGCGCACAGGCAGACGAACGGCTGGCGCAAATAACCAGCCAGCGCTGGCAGCATCTGCTGGCCTCCAACTCGGTGTCCAAGCAGGAGGCCGATGAGAAGAGTGGCGAAGCAGAGGTCGATGCCGCGAATGTTCTTTCGGCCCAGGCCGATGTCGACCGCCTGGCCGCACTGGAATCCTTCAAGCACATCACCGCACCCTTCAGCGGTACAGTCACCAGTCGAAGCACCGACATCGGCGATTTGATTTCCGCGACCAGCGACAACAGCAGCCCGGCACTGTTCACCGTGGCCGACACCAGCAAGATGCGTCTCTATGTCAGTGTTCCGCAAGGCTATGCCGCTTCCATCAAGCCGGGCATGACCGTCAGCCTGAGCGTGCTGGAGCATCCCGGCACGATCTACCAGGCCACGCTGATCGGTTCATCCGGTTCGATCAATCAGGCATCGGGTTCGCTGCTGGCACAGTTCGAGGTACCCAATCTCCACGCCGAGCTACTGCCCGGCGACTACGCGGAAGTGCATCTGCCGGTAGCCACCAGCACGCACGTGATTACGGTGCCCGCCACCGTGCTGATCTTTCGCGCTGCAGGTCCGCAGGTGGCCGTGCTGGGCCCGAGCAATCGAGTGCAACTGCGCAATGTGCACATCGGCATGGACCTCGGTGATGCACTGGAAATCGACGAGGGCCTGAAATCGACGGACCGCATCATCGACCATCCGCCGGATTCGCTGATGCAGGGTGACGAGGTGCATCTTGCGGCCATGACGAAGGAGGACGTCGCCCATGACCAGCCCAAGGCAAAGTGATCCCGCGCTGGCGGTCGGCAGTTGTACTTCCCTATGGCGGATCGGTTGCCGTCGCATCCTGCCCAGCTGTCTGTTGCTGGCATTGGCTGGCTGCTCGCTGGCACCGAGCTATGTGCGTCCCGCGATGACCGTTCCGGTGGCCTACAAGGAAACCCCTGGCCTGTGGACCCAAGCCACGCCCGGCGACATGCAGGCGCGCGGCGACTGGTGGAAGCTCTTCGGCGACGCCACCCTCGATGGACTGGAGGACCGCCTCGATCAGGCCAATCCATCCGTAGCTGTCGCCCTGGCGCGCTATGACATGGCCAATGCCTACGAGAGCGAAGTCAGTTCGGGGTTGTTCCCCCATCTTGGTGCGGAGGCAAGTCCGACCAACGATCGCCAGTCCAATAACCGGCCCCTGCGCGGCAGCAACCAACCCAACGAATACGACGCCAACACGGCGCAGTTCTCTTTGGATTACGAACTGGATTTGTGGGGTCGTATTCGCAATGAGGTCGCTGCCGGCAAGGCACGGGCGCAAGCGGCCGATGCGGACCTGGCTTCAGCAAAACTCAGCCTGCAGGCACAACTCGCCGACCTGTACATCCTCCTGCGCGGCTACGACATCCAGGCGCACATCCTGGCTAGCTCGCTCGACGCCTACCGCAAGGGGCTGACCATGACCCAGAGCCGTCTTGCCGGCGGCATCGACTCGGGTCTCTCGGTGGCGCGTGCACAAAACCAGTTATCCGACGCGATGGCCCAGGCCGCTGAAGTCACCGCTCAGCGTGCACTCACCGAGCACGCCATCGCCAGTCTTGTCGGTGAACCGGCGTCCAGCTTTTCGCTACCCGATTCGGACGTCCAGATCGCTTTGCCCTCGATACCGGTCGGCATTCCATCGACACTGCTGCAGCGTCGACCCGATATCGCTGCCGCAGAACGCCGCACCTTCGCCGCGAATGCAGATATTGGCGTGGCACGCGCCGCGTTCTATCCGGACTTCAGCCTGTCCGCGATCCTGGGATGGCAGAACACCGGCGACGGCAGCTTGCTGACAGCCGGCAACCGCATGTGGGCGCTAGGCCCGACGGCCGTGCTGAGCATATTCGACGGCGGTTTGCGACATGCCAGGGAGCGCGAAGCGCGTGCCGCTTTCGACGAGGCTTCAGCGCAATATCGCCAGACCGTGTTGAATGCGTTCCAGCAGGTGGAAGACAACCTTTCGTTGCTCACCAACCTGAGTGGCGAGGCACACGATGAAGACGCGGCCGCCACCGCGGCCCACCAGTCCGAACAGATCGCCACCAACCGCTACAGCGAAGGCATCGTCAACTACCTGGACGTAGTCACCGCGCAGACCAGCTACCTGCAGGCCGAACGCAACGCCGAGCAGGTACGCACTCGACGGTTGCAGGCCAGCGTGAACCTGGTTCGCGCATTGGGCGGCGGGTGGAGCAGCGGCGAAATTAAAATGCCGCCGTCGGATGAACCCGTGGCGGCAGCACGCTGAAGCGCAGGCGGGCCAATCGTGGCTGGCCTGCCTTATCCGATGGCGCGATCCACAGCGAATCGTTCGCCCGATGTTGAGTCGCGGAAAAGCAAACGGCGGGCAATGCCCGCCGTTTTCCGTCCCTGGGTCGAACTCCCTTGCGATAACCTTTGCCTCGATGGATACAGCCTGCCACGACCATGTGACGGTTTTAGAACATGGTCGTTACAGCTTTCGCATCCCTTCAGACAGAGCTACGAGCATGATCAGAATTTGTAGCTGAGCATCACGCGGTTGTAGGTAAACGGCTCGTTACCCGGGTTCAGGTTGTTGATGCCGCCCACGGATTTCTCCCAGCGATCGCGGATCTGGAAGCCCTTCAGGAAGCCGTCAAAGTTATAGATGATGTCGAAGTAGGTATCGTGGAAGTCGCCATTCAGATCGGTGGTGTACTTGGCATACGCGCCAACCAGCTGCAGCTTGTTGTCGAAGAAGCCATAGGTCATCTTGGCCTTCCAGGCGTGACCCGGACCTGCTTCCACCAGACCACGAATCATCGAGGTGGTGTACAGCGGGTCGGTGGCGTAGTTGGCGGTGAACGGCGAGATGATCGTACCGTCGCCGATATCCGAATTGGTCTCCTGCTGCACCTTGTTGTAGTACACGTCGAAGCGACCGTTCGGGATCACGACACCGAGGTCGGCGCCCCAGGCGCGGCTGTCGACGTTGGTGCCGGCGATACCGTTAATCTTGAGCTTGTTTTGCACCAGGATGTTGTCGGAACCACCGCCATTCTCGGTCAAAGCCTGCAAACCAATGACCGGGTCGAAACCGGTACCGGTCTTGAAGACATAGCTGCCGTCGGCGTAGCCCATGCGGGTGAAATCGAGGAAGTCGTAGTACCAGCCCTGCGCTTTCAGGCCACCAGCGACGTACGTGCTACCCACGGTCCATGTACCGCTGGTCTGGCGAGCCGTCAGCGGCAGGCCCTGGTTGCCGCCGTACAGGGTGTCGCCCTGGTACGTTGCCGGGTAGTAGTTGTTGTCATTGAAATAGTCGTCGGACGTGCGGCTCTTGTAGCTGAACTCGCGGATGGCGTAGATGTCCCAACCCTTCACCGGGGTGAAGTCGGCGCTGATGGCCTCGTACGAATTCGGAAGCAGACGGCCGTCGCTGTTGCCCATCCACGGCGTATTGAGGTACAGGTAACCGCCCTTCACCTTGACCCAGTCGTTCGCGTACTGCAGGTACGCCTGGCTCAGCGCCGTCAGCGAATCGCTGGCGCCCATCAGCGTGGTATCGACGCGCTTCGGGTTGTCATTCAACGAACCCAGCGCATTGGCGCTTACCAGCGACGCGCCGGCACTGAAGCCGTCCCACGAAGCGGTGTTTGCATTGAGCAGAATCGAGCCACCAAAGGCGTGCGCACTCGGCTTCGCCGGCACATCGTAGTCATAGCTGCGGTTGAAGTCGTACAGACGAAATTCGCCATCGACATGACCCTGAGTGAAGAGGTCACTGAAGGTATTGATCGAGCTGTCATCGGCGTGCGCGCCGAAACTGAGTGTGCTGAACGCTGCAGCGATGGCTACGGCGACGAGTTTGTTGCGCATGATCGGAGGCTCCATGTCGAGGACGAAAAATGATGTAGTGCTCCAGCGCTTCACCCATGGTTTTGTGAACCACGGGTGATTCTGCTGCGTCGCACTTGTATTAAGTTTCTGTGATGAGTGTGACATTCATATAAATTGAATGTGACAGTGGTATTACCGCGGCAATGTGCGCCAGAACACGAAAGCTCCCGTACCATGGGTCTGCACCGGCGTTCTGGCCTGCCTACGGGACGAAGCACCAATCCCTGGGCAACCGGGAAAAAGTAATCGCTGGGTATGTCACTGGCATTGCATTGGCTGTTCCATGCATTGTCATGATGAGGGCCCGAACGCTGCTGTTATGCTTGCTGGATGCCTGATCTCTCCACGCCCGACCTTTCGACACCTGATCTTTCTCGCCCCATGCCCCTGCGCATGGCGGAGCGGTTTCGCGGTTTCCTGCCGGTGGTAGTCGACGTGGAAACCGGCGGTTTTGATGCCGAACATGACGCCCTGCTGGAAATCGCGGCCATTACACTGAGCATGGACAGCGATGGCTTTCTGCGTCCGCAGACAACCGTGTCGACCCATGTCGAGCCCTTCCCTGGAGCGAATCTCGATCCACGCTCGCTGGAGATCACCGGGATCGACCCGACGAATCCCTTGCGCGGCGCACTGGGGGAACGACAGGCGCTGGATCACATCTTTCATGTGGTGCGCGAGGCCGTGCACGCGAGCGGCTGTCAACGCGCGATCTTGGTTGGCCACAACGCCGCGTTCGACCTGGGCTTTCTCAACATGGCCATACGCCGCACCGGCCACAAGCGCAGCCCGTTCCACCCTTTCAGCTGCTTCGATACGGTGAGCTTCGGCGGCCTTGCCTATGGGCAGACCGTGCTGAGCAAGGCCGTGCTGGCGGCCGGCCTGCCGTTTGACAGCCGCGAGGCGCATTCCGCCGTGTATGACGCTGAGCGCACCGCCGAACTGTTCTGCAGCGTGGTCAACCGCTGGCGCCAGCTCGAGCTTTTCGAGCGCGCGCACAGCGGTCTCGACGCCGTCTGAAACCCTGTGCGAACCCGATCCGCAGGCGCTTATCAGCCAGTTTCTTAGCGCTTCGATGACAAACCATGCCGGTTGTCATCTGCTTGCAACATTCATCTCATCTCATTGCAACACGAAAGGCCTGAAATAGCGGAGTCCATTCGACATCCGACCAAGGAGCTACCGTGTTGATCACCAGCAAATCCCCGCTTCGATTCGCGGCCATCGCCGCCATCGCCATGGCTTCGACATTCTGCGTGGCTGCGCAGGCAACCGATATCACAGGTGCCGGCTCCAGCTTTGTCTACCCGGTCATGTCCAAATGGTCGGCTGCCTATGCCGAAAAGACCGGCAACCACCTCAACTATCAGTCAGTCGGCTCCGGCGCCGGCATCGCGCAGATCAAGGAAGGCACGATCGACTTCGGCGCCTCCGATGCACCGATGAAGGCGGAAGATCTTGATTCGCTCGGCCTCGGCCAGTTCCCGATCGTGGTTGGCGGCATCGTGCCGGTGGTCAATATCGTTGGCGTGAAGGCTGGCCAGATCAAGCTTGACGGCGCGACCCTGGGCGACATCTTCCTGGGCAAGATCAGCAACTGGAACGATCCGAAAATTGCCGCGTTGAATGCCGGCCTCACCCTGCCCGCCGGCAAGATCACCGTCGTGCATCGTTCGGATGGTTCGGGCACCACGTTCAACTTCACCAACTATCTGTCCAAGGTCAATCCGGAGTGGGCAGGCAAGGCCAAGTTCGGCACGGCTGTTGAGTGGCCGACCGGCGTGGGTGGCAAGGGCAACGAAGGCGTGTCGCAGTACGTGCAGCAGATCAAGGGCTCGATCGGCTACGTCGAATACGCCTATGCCGTCAAAAACAAGATCACCTGGGTTGACCTGAAGAACGCCGCCGGTCACGTCGTCGCTCCCAGCGCCGCCAGCTTCGCCGCTGCCGCCGTTACAGCCGACTGGGGCAGCGCGAAAGACTTCAACCTGATCATGACCAATGCACCGGGCGCACAGGCGTGGCCGATCACCGCCACCACCTGGATGATCATGTACAAGACGCCGAAGAACGCGGTGAACAGCAAGGTTGCGTTCGATTTCTTCAAGTGGTCGCTGGAACACGGTCAGCAGGATGCTTCCGCACTCGACTACGTGCCGCTGCCGGCTGCACTGGTCAGCAAGATCGAAGCGTACTGGGCTTCCGAATACAAGCATTGAAGACACTGGCGTTGATCCGGTTCGCCGGATCAGCGCACGAAGCATCGAAACCGCGCCGCCCTTCCACGGAAGGGCGGCTTTCCGCTGAAGGTCGTGCCCGCAGCCGCACGCGGTAGCTCCCTCCATCGGCTCTCCGAGGACTGCACTGCACATGTCAGCTCAACCCGGCACTATCGCGTCCTCCTCGCTCATCCAGGAGCAACGCAGCCGCCGTGACGCCCTTGACGAGCGCCTGTTCCGCTGGCTGTTGATGGGCTGTGCCTTGCTGGTGCTGGCGTCGCTGCTTGGTGCAGCCGGCGCTACGCTGTGGGGTGGCCGTGAGGCATTTGCCAAGTTTGGCTGGCACTTCCTGGTCAGCACGGCATGGGACCCGGGCAATGACGTCTACGGTGCGCTGGTCCCGGTCTACGGCACCATCGCCACCTCGTTGATTGCGCTGCTTATCGCGGTGCCGGTGAGCTTCGGCATCGCCCTGTATCTTTCCGAAGTCGCGCCGCCGTGGTTGCGTGCGCCGGTGTCATCGGCGATCGAGCTGCTGGCCGGCATCCCCTCGATCATCTACGGCATGTGGGGCCTGTTTATCTTTGCCCCGTTCTTCGCCGACCACATCAAGCCATGGTTGACCAACAACCTTGGCGACAAGCCCGATGACGGCAAAGTGTCCTGGCTGGTCCAGCACGTACCGTTTATCGGAAAGCTTTTCGGTAGCGACTATCCTTTCGGCGCCAGCATCCTGGTCGCCGGCATCGTGCTCGCGATCATGATCATCCCGTTCATCTCCTCGGTGATGCGCGAGGTGTTCCAGACCGTACCGACCCGATTGAAGGAGTCGGCCTATGCGCTCGGTTCGAGCACCTGGGAAGTGTCATGGGACATCGTGCTGCCGTATACCCGTTCGGCGGTGATCGGCGGCATCTTTCTGGGTCTTGGCCGAGCCTTGGGCGAGACGATGGCGGTGACGTTCGTGCTCGGCAATGCGATGACGCTTTCCGCCTCGATACTTGATCCGGGCACGTCGATTGCCTCGACCATCGCGAACCAGTTCAGCGAAGCGTCCGGCCTGCAGAAATCCTCGCTGATGGCGCTCGCGTTCCTGTTGTTCGTGGTCACCTTCATCGTGCTGCTGATTGCCCGACTGATGCTGCGCCAGCTGAAACTCAAGGAAGGTCGCTGATGAGCTCGCTATACCTTCGTCGACGCATCACCAACTGGCTGGCGATGGGTTTGAGCATGCTGGCCACCCTGGTCGGCCTGGCGTTCCTGGCCTGGATCCTTTGGGAAACCCTGCGCCAGGGCATCGCCGCGCTGCAGCCGTCGCTGTTCACCAAGATCACCGCCTATGGCGCCGATGGCGGCCTGGCCAATGCCATGGTCGGCAGTCTGGTGATCAACTTCATCGGCATCGCGATCGCCACGCCGATCGGCGTACTCGCCGGGGCCTGGCTGGCCGAATACGCGAACCGCACCACGCTGGGCGAATCGATCCGTTTCCTCAACGACATCCTGCTGTCGGCACCGTCGATCGTGATCGGCCTGTTCGTCTACACCATCGTGGTGTTGCCGACCACCGCGCTCACCCACGGTTCGACCACGTTCTCCGGTTTCGCCGGTGGTATCGCGCTGGCGCTGATCGCGTTGCCGGTGATCGTGCGCACCACCGACGAGATGCTGCGGCTGGTGCCCTCCACGCTGCGCGAGGCGGCGCTGTCGCTTGGCGTGCCGCAGTGGAAACTCACCCTGCAGATCCTGATCCGCGCCGCCCGCTCGGGCATCATCACCGGCGTGCTGCTGGCGCTGGCACGCATCAGCGGCGAGACCGCACCGTTGCTGTTTACCGCGTTCGGCAACAACTACATGGCCATCAATCCGATCAACAAGATGTCCAGCCTGCCGCAGATCATCTACCAGTACGCGAACGACCCGGGCGATGCCATGCACTCGATGGCCTGGGCCGGCGCGTTCGTGGTCACCATGTTTGTACTGCTGCTCAGCCTCGCTTCCCGTCTGGTCCTTTCCCGCAACAAGGTGTCCCATGAATGATTCCGCCGCCACCATGAACCAGGGACCGGTGGCTACCACGCAGGCGGTCACGTCCGCTGGCGCGCCCAAGCTCACCGTGCGCGACCTGCACTTCTACTACAACGGTTTCCATGCGCTGAAAGGCATCAGCATGGACATCCCGGAGAAGAAGGTCACCGCGATCATCGGCCCGTCCGGTTGCGGCAAGTCGACCTTGCTGCGCATCTTCAACCGCATCTACGCGATCTACCCGAAGCTGGAGGCGAAGGGCGAGATCGTGCTGGACGGTGAAAACATCCTCGACCCGCGCTATTCCATGAACCGCCTGCGCAGCAAGGTCGGCATGGTGTTCCAGAAGCCGGTTCCGTTCCCGATGACGATTTTCGAGAACGTCGCCTACGGCATCCGCCACCACGAGAAACTGTCGAAGGCGGACATGACCGTGCGCGTGGAGCAGGCACTACGCAGCGCGGCGCTATGGGACGAAGTGAAGGACAAGCTCAAGCAGAATGCGCTCGGTCTTTCCGGTGGTCAGCAGCAGCGTCTGTGCATCGCGCGCGCGATCGCGCTGAAACCTGAAGTATTGTTGCTGGACGAGCCCACCTCCGCGCTTGACCCAATCGCCACTGGTCGTATCGAGCAATTGGTGGAAGAACTGAAAAACGAATTCACCATCGTCATCGTCACCCACAATATGCAGCAGGCGGCGCGCTGTTCCGACCAGACCGCGTTCATGTACCTGGGCGAGTTGATCGAGTTCAGTGGCACCGAACAAATCTTCACCAAGCCCGGCAAGAAGCAGACCGAGGACTACATCACTGGTCGTTTTGGTTGATGCATTGATGCACTGAAGCCCCTCTCCCTCTGGGAGAGGGGTTGGGGTGAGGGTTCGGGCGGAGCATCAGCGCCCCGCTCCGCCCGAACCCTCATCCGCCCCCGGATCCAGTCCGGGGCAAGCTCTGCGGGCACCTTCTCCCGCGGGGAGAAGGAACAACAAGAGGCAAACGCACATGAACACCAGCGGCAAAGAACACATCATCAAGAGCTACGACGACGAACTGACCCGGCTTACCGGTGAAATCGTGCGCATGGGCGAGCTGTCGGTGACTCAGCTGGAATCAGCGATCGATGTGGTCGAGCGGCGCGACGAACGTGCCGCGCAGCGTGTCGTCGTCAACGACGATGCAATCGATCTGCTGGAACAGGAAATCAGCCATGACGTGGTGCGCCTGCTGGCGCTGCGCGCGCCGATGGCCGGCGACCTGCGCAATGTCTTTGCCGCCCTGCGCATCGCCGCCGACATCGAGCGCATCGGCGACTACGCTGCCAACGTGGCCAAACGCTCGATCCCGTTGTCGATGGTCGCGCCGGTGGCGCCCGTCGGCGGCCTGGGATTGCTGGCCGAACTGGCCGCGACCGAAGTGCGTGAAGTGCTGCTGGCGTATCGGGATCGCGATGCCGAACGCGCCTATCAAGTGTGGAAAGACGATGTTGTGCTGGACGAAGCCTATACCGGCTACTTCCGTCAGCTGCTGACCTACATGATGGAAGACCCGCGCAACATCACGCCCTGCACGCATCTGCTGTTCATGGCCAAGAACATCGAGCGCATCGGCGACCACGCCACCAATATCGCCGAGAACGTGTGGTTCCAGGTCACCGGCGAGCCGTTGAACAAGCAGCGCAGCAAAGGCGATCTGACGTCGAATCCCGAACTGGGCAAATTGGGCGACTAGGCCGAGTGATCGATAGCGGCCCTTGCAGGGCCGCTATACGTGGGTAGCTCAATGCGCGGTGAGCTTGAGCCCGACGATGCCTGCAACAATGAGTGACACGCACAGCAGCCGCAACGGCGCCGCCGAGTCACCAAACAGCACGATGCCAAGAATCACGGCACCGACGGCACCGATACCGGTCCAGATCGCGTAAGCGGTACCGATCGGCAAGCTTCGCGTGGCCAGCGCCAGCAACAGCACACTGATGATCATTGCCACAGCGGTGGCCACGCTGGGCCACAGCCGGGTAAAGCCATCGCTGTACTTGAGACCGATCGCCCAGCCGATTTCAAACAGGCCGGCGAGCGCGAGATAAATCCAGGGCATGGCAAACTCCTCTGCATGCAGAGCAGGGTCGTCCCCGCGATCAATGAGAGAAGTGCCGGAGGTCGTCCTCCACGCGCAACGCTTGCGGGCCGTTGCTGCCGTCTTGCCTGATCAAGGATAGCGCCCGCCGCCACCGAAGCAAGGCCGGGCGCCAGCGCAGGTCAGCTGGGGGTTACATTCCTGGTCAAGGCCCGATGTTGCGGTTCGCGTCGCGTGCCTCGCGCCGTAGCTGCGTCGCGTGCACGATGCCGTAGACGCCGATCGTGATCCAGGCGAGCTGCATCAGGAACGCTGGCCAGTTGATCGGCCCTTCGCCAAAACTCAGCGAGAGGATCACACCGAGCGCGCCAAGCACGTTCATCAACTGATAGACCAGGCCGTTGCCGCGCAGCTTGTGCGCCTGCAACAGCAGGAACGCCAACAGCACCAGCACCACGCCGATATAACCGGCCCAGTCATACCAGAAGAAGTTCATCGCTTCGCACTCCGCTGTCGCAATGCCTCGAACAGGACGACACCGGTGGCGACGGAGACATTGAGGCTCTCCATGCTGCCCGGCATCGGAATTTTCGCCACAAAATCGCACAGCTCACGAGTCAGTCGGCGCATGCCCTCGCCTTCCCCGCCCAGCACCAGCGCAACCGGCCCCTTGAAGTCGATGGTATAGACCGACGTGTCGGTTTCGCCATCCAGACCGGTGATCCACACACCGGCGTCCTTCAGCTCGCGCAACGTGCGGGCCAGGTTGGTCACCGCGATCAGCGGCACCCGATCGGCGCCGCCAGCCGAGGCACGACGCACCACCGGCGTAAGGCCGACCGCGCGATCTTTCGGCACGATCACCGCAGTGACTTTCGCCGCCGCCGCACTGCGCAGGCAGGCGCCGAGATTGTGCGGATCGGTAACACCATCGAGCACCAACACCAAGGTATCGCTGCCGTCACGCTCCATCAGCGCGGCCAGATCGCTTTCATGCGCCAGCGGCGGCGCTTCGTAAAGCGCCACCACGCCTTGATGACGCGCCTCGCCAGCGACCTTGTCCAGCTGCTCGCGCGGTCGATGATTTACCGGGATCTTCAGTGCCTTCGCACGCTCCGCCAATTCAAGCACGCGCGCGTTGCGCTGGCCTTGTTCGACCATCAGCTCGCGCACGCGCTCAGCGTCATTGCTCAGTGCGCCTTCGACCGGGTTGATCCCGACGATCCAACTCTCACTCATGGCTTGCCTTTCGGTTTCGGTTTGCGTGCACCGCGTTTATTGCCGCCGTTCGCCGGTGTCGGCGTCGTCTTGGCAGGCTGATGTCCCTGGCTTTGCGACTTGCCTCGGCTGGACCGGCCCGATCCGGACTTCACCGGATCGGACTTGACCGGTGCCGAACCGCGGCGAGGACGATGGCCGTCGTCAGCTTGCGTGGACGCACGCGAACGTGGCGGCGGATTATCCCTCAATACCCGTTCGCTTGGGACCGCTGCTTCCGGTGCTACCTTGTCGCGCCGACCGAACGCGCGGCCGATTGCCTTCGCCGCCCGGCCAAACATACCCGGCGCGCTGGCTGCACCAGCGGGCTTCTTCGGCAGCGAATAACGTTCGCCACTGGCGGCATAGTCGTAGGCCTTGGCGGTACCCACCGGCGGAGTGACCACCGCGCGTGGCGCTACCAGTCGGAAATCGATCTTGCGATCTTCCAGGCTTGCGCGCAGTACCTGCACCCGCACGTGATCACCAAGGCGGAATTGGGTGCCAGTACGCTCACCCTTAAGCAGTTTGCGGATCGCATCGAAGTGGTAGTAGTCGTTGGCGAGCTGGGAGATGTGCACCAGCCCGGACACCTTCGACTCGTCCAGCTCAACGAACAGGCCGAACGACGTCACACCGGTGACCACGCCTTCGAATTCGCTGCCGATGTGCTTTTCCATCCATGCGCACTTGAAGCGCTCGTCGACATCGCGCTCGGCCTCTTCGGCACGCCGTTCGCGTTGCGAACAATGCACCGCCATCGCTGCCATTTCGGCGGGGCTGTAGCTGTATTCACTCGGCTTGCGACCGGTCAATGCAAAACGGATCGCGCGATGCACCAGCAGGTCGGGGTAACGGCGGATCGGTGATGTGAAGTGCGCATAGGCCTGCAACGACAGACCGAAGTGGCCGCGGTTGTCCGGCTGGTAGGCCGCCATGCTCTGCGAGCGCAACAGCACGTTCTGGATCAGCTCGCGCTCGGGGCGATCGTGCACCATGCGCAGGATTTCGGAGAAGTCACCAGGCGTGACTTTGTCCACCGGCGGCATGCTCAACTTGAACTCGCGCAGGAACTGCTGCAGGTCCTCGTACTTCTCCGCCGGCGGTGGCTCATGCGCGCGGAACAGTGCGGGGATTTTCTTCTTCTCCAGGAACAGCGCCGCCTGCACGTTCGCGGCGATCATGCATTCCTCGATCAGCTTGTGCGCATCGTTGCGCTCGGTGGCGCCCATCGATTCCACGCCACCGGTCTGGTCGAGGCGGAACTTCACTTCCGGCGTCTCGAAATCGATCGCGCCGCGACGTTTGCGCTGCTGCGCCATGGCCTTGTACAGCGCATGCAGGTGTTCCAGCTGCGGCAATACATCAGCCACTTCATGAATGGCATCGGCATCGCGTAGCCCGACGACCTGCCATACCTTGTCGTAGGTGAGTCGCGCATGCGAGCGCATCACCGCGTCGTAGAACTTCGACTTGATGACGTTGCCTTCGGCATCGATCTGCATGTCGCAGACCATGCACAGCCGTTCGACTTTCGGATTGAGCGAGCAGATGCCGTTGGACAGTGTCTCCGGCAGCATCGGCACCACGAAACCTGGGAAGTAGGTCGAGGTGCTGCGTTCGTACGCCTCGCGATCCAGCGCATTGCCGATCTGCACATAGTGCGACACGTCGGCGATCGCCACGATCAGTCGCCAGCCGCCACCACGCTTGGGTTCGGCATATACCGCGTCGTCGAAATCGCGTGCGTCGGCACCGTCGATCGTGACCAGCGGCAACTGCCGGATATCCGTGCGGCCTTCGCGTTCGGCGGCCGTCACCTCGGGCTCGACCTGCGCGGCATCGCGCAGTACTTCAGGCGGCCATTCGTGCGGCAGGTCGTGGCTGGCAATCGCCATCTCGACCACCAGCGACGGTTGCAGCCGATCACCCAGCACGGCGCGAATCTCGCCCATCGGACCACGATGCGGCGTCGGTGGATCGGTGATCTCGACCACCACGATCTGCCCGGAACGTGCGCCCTGCTCCTGTCCCGGCTTGATCATCACGTCCTGGTTCAGCCGGCGATCGTCCGGCGCGACGAGCGTCACGCCGTTTTCGATAACCACCCGGCCAACCAGCCGCGGCGAACGGCGCTGCAGCACTTCGGCAATCGCGCCCTGCTTGCGACCGCGTCGATCGATACCGACCACGCTGGCCAGCACGCGATCGCCGTGCATCACCACACGCATCTGCTGCGGTGACAGGTACAGATCATCGCCGCCCTCGTCGGGGCGCAGGAAGCCGTAGCCCTCGGCATTGGCCAGCACGACGCCGGCGATCAGGTCGAGTTTCTGCGTAGGCGCATAGCCGCCGCGTCGGCCCAGCAGCAGCTGACCATCGCGCACCATCGCCCCGAGGCGCTTGCGCAGCGCCTCGAGATCGGCCTCGTCATCAATCTTCAGCGCCTCGGCGATGCGCGCCTCGGTGAGCATTTCGCCGCGCTCTTCGAGCAAAGCGAGAATCGCCTCTCGGCTGGGGATCGGGCGCGCATAGCGCTGCGCCTCACGATCCGCATGGGGATCAAGATGGGGACCGCGCACGGCGCCTGCGGCAGCCTTGTTGCGTCGTTGTCCAGTCGATACGCCAGCTTGCGGCTTCGGGCCGGCGGGCTTCGCCCGACCTTTGCCGGGCGGGGAATCCTGGCCTTTGCCAGGTTGCGGGGGAGTTTTTCTGGTCACTAAATATCCTTGTGGTGTGCGCGGCGCGGAGAATGACACGACGCGATGTAATGAGGGTGAAAAAGTGTTGACAAGCTACCGACAGATGCCTACATTACGCGGCTCACGCAGCTCGCAGAGCGGTGTGACACCTGCCCAGGTGGCGGAATTGGTAGACGCACTAGCTTCAGGTGCTAGCGGGGGCAACTCCGTGGAGGTTCGAGTCCTCTCCTGGGCACCAATTGTAAACGAAGGCCGCCTTAATGGCGGCCTTCGTCTTTTCATGCCTTCGTTTAGGGGCGCCTCACCGACAACCGTTCGGACTGAGCGTAGCGCCGAAGGCGCGAAGTCGAAGCCTCCCGGCAGCCCCCTTCGACTTCGCCGCTATGCGGCTACGCTCAGGGCGAACGGTCTATGGAGGGGCTTGGGTGCGGTCAAAGCCGCATTTTCTTCAGCCTGCTCGCCGCGCAGGTTGTGCACCACGTAGGTTGGGGTGAGCGCAGCGATGCCCAACATTCCCCACCTGCCAGGATTAGTGAAAGCTCACCGAACACCGTTCGGGCTGAGCGTAGCGCCGAAGGCGCGAAGTCGAAGCCTCCCGGCAGCCCCCTTCGACTTCGCCGCTATGCGGCTACGCTCAGGGCGAACGGTCTATGGAGGGGCTTGGGTGCGGTCAAAGCCGCATTTTC
>Ga0302227_10000463_pt1 | contig 35702 bp, 33 predicted proteins | sample II_Palsa_N1_1_FD_193525 | JGI IMG/M metagenome (GOLD analysis project Ga0302227, IMG submission 193525) | Peat permafrost microbial communities from Stordalen Mire near Abisko, Sweden - II_Palsa_N1_1 | ecosystem: Environmental > Terrestrial > Soil > Palsa > Peat permafrost | place: Sweden... | reverse complement strand
TGAGCAGCGCACGGGTAAACTGTTCCTGTCATTCACCGTATTTGCATTGATCATCGCTTGTCTCGGCTTATTCGGCCTCGCCGCCTACGCCGCCGAACAGCGTAATAAGGAAATAGGCATCCGCAAAGTACTTGGCGCCAGTTTATCTACTGTAATTGCATTATTGTCTAAAGATTTCATCAAACTGGTATTGATATCTATTGCTATCGCTACCCCATTGGCCTGGCTGGCCATGCATAAATGGCTGGAGGGCTTCGCCTACCGACAAAATATACAGTGGTGGGTATTGATAGTTACTGGGCTGGGCGCAATCCTTATCGCGTTTATTACGATAAGTTTTCAGGCTGTTAAAGCGGCATTGGTTAATCCGGTTGAGAGTTTGAGAAGCGAATAGAATGGGGCTTTAAGTGATAACTATATACAGTTTAATTTTTATAACTAATTAATTAGTTATAACTTTACTAAGGAGGTTCAATTGCAAAAACTTCCTTAGCAACTATGTTTAAAAACTATATCAAAACTGCTTTCCGCAGTTTGTTAAAAAACAAAGGCTTCACTTTTATAAATATTGCAGGACTAGCTTTAGGGTTAGTTACCTGTCTGCTAATTATTTTTTATGTAATTGATGAGCTGAGTTATGACAAATATAACACTCAATATGAGCGCATATACCGGGTAAATACAGATGTTAAATATGGTGGCACAATAACACCATTTGCAACAACAGTACCATCAATATCCACCGCTCTTAAAAACAACTTTCCTGAAATTCAAAACACGACAAGGATAGCACGTGCGCTCGGTATACATTTTCAAAAAGGAAAAGAAAGTATAAGCGAAGAAAGAGTAATATATGCAGATGCCGATATCTTCAAGATATTTTCATTGCCGATGATTTATGGTAATCCAAATACAGCGCTAACTGCACCTAATTCAATTGTAATTACTGAAAACACAGCAAAAAAATATTTTAATACAACGGATGTTATCGGTAAAACCTTGTTCCTTTTAAACGATAGTAGTCTGCACAAAATAACTGGTGTTATCCGTAACATCCCATCACAATCTCATTTTACTTTTGATTTTTGCTTATCGCTACAACCAACAACTGATAACAGCACCAGTTCTCTTTATTTTAATACTTATATCCTGTTAAAGCCAAATACCGATCACAAAAAACTGGAAGCTAAATTTCCGGATTTTATCCGAACAACATTTAACACAGGCACTTTCAGTGAAGCGTCATTTGAAAAGTCTGGAAATTATTTCCATATAAGCCTGATGCCATTAAAAGATATCCACCTCTATTCAAATAGAACGTATGAACTGGGTGCTAATAGTGATATATCAAACGTATATATATTTTCCGCCGTTGCTCTATTTATATTACTTATTGCCTGTGTCAATTTTGTAAATTTATCTACAGCAAGATCTGCAAACCGGGCGCGTGAGGTTGGTGTAAGAAAAGTATTGGGCTCATCGCGCAAAAACTTAATTATCCAATTTATTACGGAATCCTTCATAGTAACTTTTATTGCTGCCATAATTGCATTACTGATAGCCTGGATACTACTCCCACTATTTAATCAATTATCAGGCAAGCAACTTCATATTACTTTTGCATTGCTCCGGCAGTTAATTCCCTCGATGATTTTTACTATAGTAATAGTTGGCTTGCTGGCAGGTTCATATCCGGCATTTTTTCTTTCCTCGTTTAACCCTGTTAATGTTTTAAAAGGAAAATTGTCAACAGGTTTTAAGCGCAGTGGTCTGCGCGGATTTTTGGTGATATTTCAATTTTCTATTTCCATTTTTCTTATCATCGGTACACTTGTTATTTATAACCAGCTAAAATATATCCAAAATAAGGATCTTGGCTTTAACCGCAATCACGTTGTAGTGGTGAAGAATGTTAACTTATTGGATAATCCTAAAATCCTGAAACAGGAGATTAAACAAGTACCCGGTGTAATAAATGCCACGCTTACCAGCTTCTTACCTACAAATAACAGCAGATGGCCTAATACTATATCCACGCCTGAAAAAAGAGGCATACAAACTGAACTTTGGCAAGTTGATGAGGATTATTTAAGCACCATGGGTATGCAGCTTGTACAAGGTCGTAATTTTTCAAATCGATTTTTAACCGACTCATCAGCAATGATCATTAATGAAACGGCAGCCAAAATATTGGGATACAAAAACATGATTGCTGACAATGTTTATAATGGCAAAAAGAAATATCATGTTATCGGCATTGTGAAGGATTTCAATTTCAGCTCATTGCGACAAAATATTACACCTTTGGTTTTAGTAATGGATAAAGACTGGAGGCCCTCATTAAGCATCAGGGTAAATTCAAATAACCTTGCGCTGATCATTTCACAAATTAAAACTAAATGGGAGGCATTAGCGCCTAATCAACAATTCGACTATTCATTTATGGATGAAGACTTTGATGCAATATACCGCACCGAGCAACGCGTTGGAAAACTGTTTATCATATTCACTATTTTCACCCTCATCATCGCCTGTCTCGGCTTATTCGGACTCGCCGCCTACGCCGCCGAACAGCGTAATAAGGAAATAGGCATCCGCAAAGTACTTGGCGCCAGTTTATCTACTGTAATTGCATTATTGTCTAAAGATTTCATCAAACTGGTATTGATATCCATTGCTATCGCTACCCCATTGGCCTGGCTGGCCATGCACAAATGGCTGGAGGGTTTTGCTTACCGGCAAAACATACAATGGTGGGTATTGGTTGTTACCGGCTTGGGGGCGATACTGATCGCGTTTATTACTATCAGTTTTCAGGCTGTTAAGGCGGCGTTGGTAAATCCGGTTGAGAGTTTAAGGAGTGAATAGATTGTATTTTACTATTATTCTCTTTGTTGGAATATTTATATATATTTATCCCTCAAAAAACAACTTAAAACCTTATATGAAAATTTCATTCCCGGTTGCTATAATCATTGCATTACTTTCCATTGCAACCATCTCTAATGCGCAAAAAATTAAAATTGTTGATGGCGACCCTTCAATTTTAAAAGGCCAAACTTCCATTGCTTTTAAATTTACTTATGACAATATGGCTATTGGTAAATTTGAGAACGGGCAGGATTACATTGACAAAAAAACAGCCGAATATAATGCCAAACAAGCAGGAAAAGGCGACAGATGGGCAAAAGAATGGGTAACCAACAGAGCGGCCCGCTACGAGCCAAAGTTTATTGACCTGTTTTTGAAATACGGTTTGATGAGCGAGAAAGATGATGCCAAATACACCATTATATTCCATACTTCTTTTACCGAAGCTGGTTATAATGTTTATATAAGCCGCCATAACGCCGAGATAAACGGTGAAGCAATGATTGTGGAAACAGCACATCCGGATAAAGTATTGGCTACTATTTCGGTAGAAAAAGCACCCGGCCGTACCTATGGCGGTGATGATTACGATTCAGCCACCAGGATAGCCGAATCATATGCCGACGCCGCTAAATACCTGGCTAAATTTATCATAAAAAACTAATCCGTTAATATTTAATTGACAGAAATGGCTATCGTTAAGATGGCCATTTCTGTTTAACGAATAAGTTACAAAGTGTTTATTAAAATAATAAAACTAATTCCGGGCTATTGACTTAGAGTTAAAACACCATACCCAATGAAAGCCATAGTGATAACCCAGCCCGGCGGACCGGAAGTTTTGCAGATAGCCGAAAGGCCCAAACCCGAAATTACCGCCGATGAGGTGCTTGTTAAAGTAGCTGCCGCGGGCATTAACCGCCCCGATGTATTTCAGCGAAAAGGAAACTATCCACCCCCACCGGAAGCACCGCAGGATATTCCCGGACTGGAAATTGCAGGCCTTATTGTTAAGGTCGGCGCCAACGTTACCCGCTGGAAAGAAGGCGACCGCATCTGCGCCCTGCTCAACGGCGGCGGCTATGCCGAGTATTGCAGTGTACCCGCCGGGCAATGCCTCCCCATCCCCGACGACCTATTATATATAGAAGCAGCATCCCTACCCGAAACATTTTTTACTGTGTGGAGTAATGTGTTTGATCGTGGTAAGCTAAAAAAGGGCGAAACATTGCTGGTGCACGGTGGCTCCGGTGGCATTGGTGTCGCTGCTATACAAATGGCAAAGGCTATGGGCAGCATCGTTTACACTACTGCCGGATCGGATGATAAATGCCGTGAATGTGAAAAACTCGGCGCAGCAAAAGCCATAAACTACAAAACAGAAAATTTTAAGGAAGTGATCCAACAGCTCACTAATGGCAAAGGCGTTAATGTGATACTGGATACTATCGGTGGTGATTATACACCTTTAAACCTGCAGTCGCTGGCTGATGAGGGCCGTTTAGTGCAGATCAACAGCGTAAAAAGCAAAGATGTGCAGGTTGATCTGTCCTTGATCATGCGCAAACGCCTTACTATAACCGGCTCTATGCTGCGCTCGCGCGATGTGGCCTTTAAAACCGCTATTGCACAAAGTCTTGAAACAAACATTTGGCCCCTTTTGGCATCTCACGAAATAAAACCTGTTATATATGAGGTGTTCCCGGCGGAAAAAGCGGCCCAGGCCCACCAGTTAATGGATAGCGGCAACCATACCGGCAAGATCATCCTGAGTTTTGAGGCATAAAATATATTATCTATTGTTTATAATAAATTAGCATTGTTGAAGCTAATTGATACTCATTGCAATAAGAGTCAAAAAATTCTGTCACAACTATTTAAATATTTGCCAAGAAAGCTTAACTTTGCGCTCCGAAATAGTGGGAAATATTATTTCGTATTAATTTTTTATAAATTACCAGGTTATATATGCCAAACATTGGAAAAATATCACGGATAATAGGTCCGGTAGTTGACGTAAGCTTTACTGACAACGCACATCTTCCTAAAATTTTTGACGCTTTAGAGATCATAAAGGACAATGGCCAAAAAATCATTCTTGAAGTTCAGCAGCATTTAGGCGAAGATCGCGTACGTGCCATAGCCATGGACTCGACAGATGGTTTATTGCGCGGAATGCCTGTACTTGATACTGAAGCATCAATTAAAATGCCGGTTGGTGATGATATCAAAGGCCGCGTGTTCAACGTAGTTGGTGACGCTATTGATGGTATTCCTAATCTCGACAAATCAAAAGGACGCTCTATCCATGCTTTACCTCCAAGGTTTGAAGACCTTTCAACCGAAACTGAAGTACTTTTCACAGGTATTAAAGTTATCGACTTATTGGAGCCTTATGTAAAAGGTGGTAAGATCGGTTTATTCGGCGGTGCAGGTGTTGGTAAAACAGTATTGATCCAGGAACTGATCAACAATATCGCAAAAGCATACTCTGGCTTATCAGTGTTTGCAGGTGTAGGTGAGCGTACCCGTGAAGGTAACGACTTACTGCGCGAGATGTTGGAATCAGGCATTATAAAATATGGTGATGCATTTATGCACTCTATGGAAGAAGGCGGATGGGACCTTTCAGCAATTGACCCTGAAGCTTTAAAAGAGTCAAAAGCAACATTCGTTTTCGGACAAATGAACGAGCCTCCTGGTGCACGTGCACGTGTGGCGCTTTCAGGTTTAACTATCGCTGAGTATTTCCGCGATGGTGATGCAGAAGGCAAAGGCCGTGATATATTATTCTTTATTGATAACATCTTCCGCTTTACACAAGCAGGTTCTGAAGTATCGGCTCTTTTAGGCCGTATGCCTTCAGCGGTAGGTTACCAGCCAACACTGGCTACTGAAATGGGTACTATGCAGGAGCGTATCACTTCAACCAAACGTGGTTCAATTACCTCTGTACAAGCGGTATATGTACCTGCGGATGACTTGACTGACCCTGCACCGGCTACAACATTTGCCCACTTAGATGCTACAACAGTACTTTCACGTAAAATTGCCGAGCTTGGTATCTACCCTGCGGTGGATCCATTGGATTCAACCTCACGTATCCTTAGCCCTGCTATTTTAGGCGATGAGCATTACAATACAGCTCAACGTGTTAAAGAAACATTACAACGTTACAAAGAGCTGCAGGACATTATCGCGATCCTGGGTATGGACGAGTTATCTGAAGAAGATAAACTGGTTGTATCACGTGCGCGCCGTGTTCAGCGTTTCTTATCACAACCGTTCCACGTTGCTGAGCAGTTCACTGGCTTAAAAGGCGTTTTGGTTGATATTAAAGAAACCATTAAAGGCTTTAACATGATTATGGATGGCGAAGTTGATGAGTATCCTGAAGGTGCGTTTAACCTTGTAGGCGGCATTGAAGAAGCTATTGAAAAAGGTAAAAAATTATTAGCGGAAGCGAATAATTAGTAGCAAGTATTGAGTATCAAGTAGCAAGACCGTATTTGCCTTTCTACTTGATATAAATTTTTACTTGATACCTGATACTAAATACTTGATACAAAAAAAATGACTTTAGAAATCCTTACTCCTGATAAAAAAGTATTTGAAGGCGAAGCCACTTCGGTAACGCTGCCGGGTACATTGGGCTCATTTGAAATTTTGAACCACCACGCTCCTATTATCTCCACCCTGCAAGATGGTAAGTTAGTAGTACGCGGCTCAGGTAAAGAAGAAATATTTTTTATACAAGGCGGCGTTGTTGAAGCCTTAAATAATGTAGTTACCGTATTAGCTGAGGGTATTACCCACAAATAAGACGAACTTACAAAGATTTTAAAAAGCCCTTCGGTAATATCGAAGGGCTTTTTTTGTGGGGTTGATATTTGAGTCTTAACTTAAAAAACTTCCCGCCCGTTCAAGCGCCCACGCTTGAATGAAAAAGACTTTTAGCGTCCACGCTAAAAGTCATTCAAAGTCATTTTTAAAATTACAATGTAAGCGTAGACGCTTACAAATATCGGTATTCAAGCGTGGACGCTTGAATAGGCGGCCACCTCTTGTAGCATCATAGTTATTGTTCATCTATGCTTCCGGCAAGCATTAGCAAGAAAGGCATCCCCTTACCATAATCCAACAACTCATATTCCAAGCCCATCATCCGTATATTATTATAATAGGTTTGATGATGATCATAATAGAATTTCTCCGATTGAATGAACCAGGCCTTATCCCCTAACTTTTGCGCTAAGAACCATTTTTCCAATAGCCGGGCAGTTCTGCCATTGCCATCATCAAAGGGATGGATCTTTACAAAAAAAAGATGGATGAGCGATGCAAAAAATAACGTTTCTTCAAAACTCAATTCCGCACCCAGTAATACAGCGATATCATTATATAATTTATCCAGTTCAGATTTAACCAGGTTGGGCGGACAAGCAAAATATTCTATTTTACCATCAGTGGTGGTTACAAACATATTTCCCGTTCGTATTTTACCGCGATATACCTTTTGCAGAATATGCTGCGTTAATAAAATATGGGTTTGCTTAATAGCATCAGCATTTAAAGCATTATTCTGGGCGAACTGGTAAGCTCCGTACAAGTCATCTATTTTTTGGGTATGATCGGGTAGAAACTTCACCCCCCATTTTTTATGTTTGATAAAAGAATCCAGCTCAATATCCGCTCCTTCTATCTTCGATGAGAAAACAGCTGAAACAGAAGTATAAAAGCTAAAGGTATTTGCCGATAATTCGCTATCCTTCAAAAGCTCAAAATTTACAGAAACTGATTTATTTACCTGTTGCAAATAATCATTCAACGAAGCGATAGGCAATATTTTAAACTGTATTTCTTCCATGCTAGTAACTCTTTACAAAGTAAGATAAATTAGGCGTTGTTTATCACACAATTTTAGAGCGAGCCCTCATTTCAGGAAGAAAATCGGCACTTTGCTATGCATGCATAAAATCGATACCGAATACCGTTTTAAACTTTGGTATGTTTTGATACAAATTTAATTATGCATTCTATAAATATATAAGAATATAATTCTGTATATTTAAATTTAACATCTATAATATACTAAATAAAAATAAAGGGTTGTATGTATTGATATTCGCGATAGCTATATCTATCTTACAAATACGGATTTGCAGAGATTCTGTAAATCTAAATCAATAAAGAACCTGTAATAAAATTAGTATAAATATTCTACCATAATGAGCGCACCTGATACAACAGAAGCAATAGAATTGAACCGGTACAGTAAAACCTTTACCCAGGATCCTACGCAGCCAGCTGCACAGGCCATGCTATACGGAATCGGCTTAACCGACGACGATATGCAGAAACCGCAGGTAGGTGTGGCAAGTATGGGTTATGATGGTAACACCTGCAACATGCACCTTAATGATCTGGCTAAGATCATTAAACAAGGCATTTGGGATGTAGATATGGTAGGTCTTATCTTTCATACTATTGGTGTGAGCGATGGCATGAGCAACGGTACCGAAGGTATGCGCTACTCATTGGTTAGTCGCGATATTATTGCCGATTCAATTGAAGCGGTTGTTGGCGCACAATATTATGATGGCGTTATTACCCTGCCGGGCTGTGATAAAAACATGCCGGGTTCTATTATGGCTATGGGCCGTTTAAACCGCCCATCTATAATGGTATATGGTGGTACTATTAAACCTGGCCATTGGAAAGGTGAAGACCTGAACATCGTATCAGCATTTGAGGCATTAGGCCAAAAAATGGCAGGCACTATTAGTCCCGAAGATTTTATAGGCGTAATTAAAAATGCCTGTCCAAGCGCCGGGGCCTGCGGTGGTATATATACTGCAAATACTATGGCAGCAGCTATTGAGGCTTTGGGTATGAGCTTGCCTTACTCATCATCAAACCCGGCTTTGAGCGATGAAAAGAAAGCGGAATGTTTGGCAGCAGGCAAAGCGATCAAGATTTTATTAGCGAAAGATATAAAACCATCCGATATCATGACCCGCGAGGCATTTGAAAATGCGATCGTAATTATTATGGTTTTGGGCGGATCAACCAATGCGGTATTGCACTTAATTGCAATGGCAAAAAGTGTTGGAATAAAAATAACCCAGGATGATTTTCAGGAAGTAAGTAACCGCATACCAGTTTTGGCTGATATGAAGCCAAGCGGTAAATACATGATGGAAGATCTGCACAAAGTAGGTGGTGTGCCTGCGGTAATGAAATACTGCTGGGATCAGGGATGGCTGCACGGCCATTGCTTAACTGTAACCGGTAAAACCATTGCCGAAAACTTACAGGAGGTCCCATCAATAAATTTCGATACGCAGAAAATAATCCTGCCGGTTGAAAACCCTATGAAGGCTACAGGCCACTTACAGATATTATACGGAAACCTTGCCGAAGGCGGTAGCGTAGCCAAGATTACCGGTAAGGAAGGCACCAGCTTTGAAGGCCCTGCACGTGTATTTGATGGCGAGTTTGAACTCATCCACGGTATACAAAGCGGCCGCGTTGAAAAAGGTGATGTAGTGGTTATCCGCAATGTTGGGCCGAAAGGCGCACCAGGCATGCCTGAGATGCTGAAACCTACATCAGCCATATTCGGCGCAGGTTTGGGCAGTTCAGTAGCATTGATTACTGATGGTCGTTTCTCTGGCGGCACCCATGGTTTTGTGGTTGGCCACATCACACCAGAGGCTTATGACGGCGGCGGTATCGCTTTTGTGAAGGATAATGACAGGATCTTTATTGATGCCGTTAACCGCACCATTAATGTAATGATCAGCGACGAAGAGTTTGCCGCCCGTAAGGCAGCCTGGGTAAAGCCCGCGCTAAAGGTTACAAAAGGTGTTTTATATCGCTATGCAAAAACAGTTACTTCAGCTGCTGAAGGTTGTGTAACTGATGAAATGCCTTAGTGAGGTTAATGCTGAAAGGCTAAGGCACAAAGCTAAAATCTAAAAATAAAAGATAATAAAATCCGAAATCGAACATTCGAAACGGCGTAGCCCTCTTGAACACAATTAAAGAATAAACAAGGGTGAAAAATCCGAAATACTAAATAATATGGAAGTTGCACAACAGGAAGTACTAACAACACCGGCAGCAAAAGAAGCTGTTGAAGTTTCAGGATCAGCAGCATTATTAGAAGCGCTGATAGTGGAAGGTGTGGATACCATTTTTGGTTATCCGGGTGGCGCTATTATGCCTATTTATGACGCTTTGTATGATTACAAAGAAAAATTAAACCACATACTGGTCCGTCATGAGCAGGGCGGCATACATGCTGGTCAGGGCTATGCGCGTACCTCAGGTAAAGTCGGTGTCGTCTTCGCAACAAGCGGCCCGGGTGCAACTAACCTGGTTACCGGTTTGGCTGATGCACAGATCGACAGCACGCCATTGGTATGTATCACCGGCCAGGTGTTTGCGCACCTGTTGGGTACTGATGCTTTCCAGGAAACTGATGTGATCAACATAACAACTCCTGTTACCAAATGGAACTACCAGGTAACCGACGCAAACGAGATCCCTGAAGTGATCGCTAAAGCTTTCTACATAGCTAAAAGCGGCCGCCCGGGTCCTGTTTTGATCGATATCACCAAAAACGCGCAGATCCAGAAGTTCGACTATAAAGGTTATGTAAAATGTAACCATATCCGTAGCTACAGGCCAAAACCTATAGTTCGTACCCAATATATTGAGGAAGCTGCGGCTTTGATCAACCAGGCCAAAAAACCATTTGTATTATGGGGACAGGGCGTAATATTAGGCAGTGCCGAGCAGGAGTTTAAAACATTCATCGAGAAAAGCGGTATCCCATCAGCATGGACAATCCTTGGTGCAGGCGCTATCCCTACAGATCACCCGCTTAACGTGGGTATGCTGGGCATGCACGGCAATTACGGCCCTAATGTGTTAACCAATGATTGCGATGTATTAATTGCTATCGGTATGCGTTTTGATGACCGTGTAACCGGTCGTTTAGATAAATATGCCAAGCAGGCAAAAGTTATACACTTGGATATTGACCCGGCTGAGATAGACAAGAACGTAAAAACAACCGTACCTGTTTGGGGCGATTGTAAAGAAACCTTGCCTTTGCTTACCGCTTTGGTTGAGAAAAAAGAACATACAGAATGGGTGAAACTTTTTAATGAGTATACCCAAAAAGAAGTTGAAGCTGTAATACATGATGAGCTGAACCCAACATCTGAAGAGATGACTATGGGCGAAGTTATCAAACAACTAAACGAGTTAACTAATGGCGATGCTGTTATTGTAAGCGATGTTGGCCAGCACCAAATGGTAGCCTGCCGTTACGCTAAACTTAACAAAACACGCAGTAACGTTACCAGTGGTGGCTTGGGTACCATGGGCTTTGCATTACCTGCAGCCATCGGTGCCAAATTTGGTGCACAGGAACGTGATGTAGTCGCTATTATTGGTGATGGTGGTTTCCAGATGACTTTACAGGAGCTGGGCACTATTATGCAAACCGGTGTTGATGTAAAGATCATCATTCTTAATAACCGTTTCTTAGGCATGGTGCGCCAATGGCAGGAATTGTTCAACGAGCGCCGTTATTCATTCGTTGATATCCAAAGCCCTGATTTTGTAGCATTAGCTGCAGCTTACCGCATCGCCGGAAAATGCATCAATAACAGGGAAGATCTGGCGCCTACGCTAAAAGAAATGATGGCGCATAAAGGTTCATACCTGTTAGAAGTGATGGTAACTAAAGAGAATAATGTATTCCCGATGGTGCCGCAGGGATGCAGTGTAAGTGAGATCAGGCTTAAATAATAACCTCACCTAAACGGCAAAGCCCTCATAAACACCTTAAAAAAACAATTGCTGGGTGAATAATCCTCTCCAAAGGAGAGGACTTAAAAAAATAAAAGATGAGCAATCAAGATACAGAAAAGCAGGAATTTAACATCACGGTTTATACGGAAAACCAAATTGGTCTTTTAAACCGGATAGCTATTATATTTACACGCCGTAAGATCAATATCGACAGCCTGAATACTTCTCCATCTGAGATAGAGAGTATCCACCGCTTCAATATCGTGATCACTGAATCAGAAGATGTGGTACGCAAACTAACCCGCCAGATTGAGAAGCAGGTAGAAGTTTTAAAGGTATATTACCATACCAATGCCGATGTGATATGGCAGGAACTGGCGCTATATAAGGTATCAACAGATGTAATAGCTGAAAAGGTTAGTGTGGAACGTTTATTGCGCGAAAATGGCGCGCGTGTTGTAGTTTTGCGTAAAGACTATACCGTTTTTGAAACCACCGGTCACCGTGAAGAGACTGATAACCTGATAGCCATTTTACAACCTTACGGCCTTATAGAATTTGTACGCAGTGCAAGGGTAGCTATTATTAAAGATAGCGAAGGCTTTAACTCTAAACTGCGTGAGTTTGAAAGACTGGAACCAGGTGAAGATGTGATTGAGAACGAATACCTGAATAAAGGGCAAAAAGTGTTCAGCATGTAATGCCCATCCCGCAAGGGAAACCAATTTAGTTAACTGATAAAATTTAAATATAAAATCGGTGAGATCATCCTAAAACCGGTGAAATCACAAAAACAAAAATCAAGAAAACAATGGCAAAATTAAATTTCGGCGGTAGTGAAGAAAATGTAGTAACCCGCGAGGAGTTCCCTTTATCAAAAGCTCAGGACGTATTAAAAGATGAAGTTGTAGCCGTTATCGGTTACGGTGTTCAAGGTCCGGGTCAGGCATTAAATCAAAAAGACAATGGTATTAACGTTATCGTTGGTCAACGCAAAGGCACAAAAACTTGGGATAAAGCTGTAAATGATGGCTTTGTACCGGGCGAAACCCTTTTTGAAATTGAAGAAGCCCTTGAAAAAGGAACTGTTATTTGCTATTTATTAAGCGATGCAGCACAGATAGCTTTATGGCCAACTGTTAAAAAACACTTAACTCCGGGTAAAGCATTATATTTTTCACATGGTTTCGGTATCACTTTCAACGAGCAAACCGGCATCATCCCTCCTGCTGATGTTGACGTATTTTTAGTTGCTCCAAAAGGATCAGGTACTTCATTACGCCGTATGTTCCTGCAAGGCCGTGGCTTAAACTCAAGCTACGCTATCTTCCAGGATGCTACTGGTAAAGCTTTCGACAGGGTTATCGCTTTAGGTATAGCTGTTGGTAGCGGTTATTTATTCGAAACTAACTTCAAAAAAGAAGTTTATAGCGATTTAACCGGCGAGCGTGGTACACTAATGGGTTGTATCCAGGGCATCTTTGCTGCTCAGTACGATGTATTGCGTGCTAATGGCCACTCTCCATCTGAAGCTTTCAACGAAACTGTTGAAGAGTTAACCCAATCATTAATGCCACTTGTTGCTGAAAATGGTATGGACTGGATGTATGCAAATTGCTCAACTACTGCACAACGTGGTGCTTTAGATTGGTGGAAAAAATTCCGTGATGCTACTAAACCAGTATTTGAAGAACTTTACAAAAGTGTTGCAACTGGTGTTGAATCACAACGCTCAATCGACTCAAACAGCCAACCTGATTACCGCGAAAAACTGGATGCAGAATTAAAAGAACTGCGTGAAAGTGAATTATGGCAAGCAGGTAAAACTGTACGCAGCTTACGCCCTGAAAACCAGGTTGTAGAAGCATAAGGTGAAAGGCGAAAGCCTTTAATTAAACTCACCACGCGTCATTGCGAGGAACGAAGCAATCCCAAACTATACAGAGTGGATTTGCAAGTCGGGGATTGCTTCGTTCCTCGCAATGACGTTACTAAAGAAAATACTACAATGGCACAGACATTATTTGACAAGATTTGGGATGCACACGTCGTCAGTAGCAACGAGGGTTTTCCCGATATTTTATACATCGACACGCACTTTATACACGAAGTAACCAGTCCGCAGGCCTTTGATGGCTTACGCGACAGGGGCTTACCGGTCTTCAGGCCAAAACAAACGGTTGCCACAGCCGACCACAACGTTCCTACTTGGAACCAGCACCTACCCATTAAAGAAGAACTTTCCCGTTACCAGGTTGACATGCTCACAAAAAATTGTGCAGAATTTGGTATTGAATTATACGGCTTAGGCCACCCCTTCCAGGGCATTGTACACGTAATAGGCCCTGAACTGGGCATTACCCGCCCCGGAGGTACTTATGTTTGCGGCGATAGCCATACCTCAACCCATGGTGCTTTTGGTGCTATAGCGTTTGGTATAGGCACATCGCAGGTGGAGCAGGTAATGGCAACACAATGCTTGTTACAGCAACGCCCAAAACGTATGAAGATTGAAGTTAACGGCCAATTGCAAAAAGGCGTTGGCGCTAAGGATATCATCCTATATGTCATTTCAAAAACATCAGCCGCAGGCGGTACAGGTTATGCTGTTGAATACGCCGGCGATACCATCCGCTCATTAAGTATGGAGGGCCGTATGACCATCTGTAACATGAGCATTGAAATGGGTGCCCGTTGCGGATTAATAGCTCCTGACGAAACCACCATTAATTATGTAAAAGGCCGCGAATTTGCCCCTAAAGGTGAAGAGTGGGATAAGGCAGTTGCTTACTGGCAAACATTGTACTCTGATGAAGACGCAGAGTTTGATGCCGTATTAAACTTTAACGCCGAGGATATTGAACCAATGATAACCTACGGAACTAACCCGGGGATGGGCATTGGCGTTACACAACACGTACCTGAAACCTTATCTTTTGAAGAAAAGGAACAAGGATCATACAAAAAAGCACTGGCTTATATGGGCCTGCACGATGATGAGCAGTTGTTAGGTAAGCCTATCGACTATGTTTTTATCGGCAGTTGCACCAACTCACGTATTGAGGACCTGCGCCAGGTAGCTGAGTTTGTAAAGGGAAAACACAAGGCCGATAATGTTACGGTTTGGGTAGTTCCCGGATCAAAGCAGGTACAGGAGCAAGCCATCCGTGAGGGTTTGGACAAGATATTTGATGCAGCCGGTTTCCCGCTGAGAGAACCAGGATGCAGCGCCTGCTTAGGTATGAATGAGGATAAGATCCCGGCAGGTAAATACTGCGTATCAACCTCAAACAGAAACTTTGAAGGCCGCCAGGGACCAAATTCACGCACATTTTTAGCCAGTCCGCTAACTGCCGCAGCAAGCGCTATAACGGGTAAGGTTACGGATATCAGGGAGTTTTTGAAGTCTGAACCAGAATTAAGCGAATTAATGAATTGATAGAATTAATGGAAGCCAATAAAAATGCAGCATCACAATTTAACGATTGCACCAGCAAAATTATTGGTAGTGCAATGCGAGTGCACTCTACATTAGGAAATGGCTTTCAGGAAGTGATCTATCAAAGAGCGTTAGAAATTGAAATGAGTTTAGAGGGGCTTGGATTTGTAAGAGAAATGGAAATGCCAATTTTTTACAGAGAAGAGCACATTGGAACAAGACGGGTAGATTTTTTTGTTGAAGGTGAAATAATGGTTGAGCTAAAAGCGATTATTGAATTAGAAGATGTTCATTTGGCTCAGGCAATTAATTATCTCGAAGCTTATAACATTAAAACAGGCTTGCTTATAAATTTCGGAAGTAAAAGCTTACAATTTAAGCGCTTATTAAATAAAAAATATAAACTCAACATGAATTAAATAATTAATTGAGTTTACCAATTTATGTAATTCGATAAATTCAATTAATTCTAAAAATTCAGGTTCAGACAATAAATATGATTTTAGAAGTAGCCGTACTAAATGTGATACCCGGACAGGAAGACGATTTTCTAATGGCCTTCTCCAAAGCGAAGGATATAATATCAGACATGAAAGGTTACATCTCGCACGAGCTAAAAAGATGCATTGAAAATACGAGTCAGTTCATTTTATTGGTTGAATGGGAAAAATTGACCGACCATACGGAAGGTTTCAGAGGATCAAAAGAATACCAGGAATGGAAAGGACTATTACATCATTTTTATGACCCCTTCCCTACTGTTGAACATTATGAATAGAGATTAGAGACCAGAGGTCAGTGATTAGAAAAATTTAAACTATGACCAATGACTAATGACATAAAATTATGAGTACGAAAATATTCAAACACATACAAACCAGCGTAGTGCCGTTACCTATCGAGAATATCGATACGGACCAGATCATACCTGCGCGTTTTTTAAAGGCCACTACCCGCGAGGGCTTTGGCAACAACCTCTTCCGCGATTGGCGTTTTGATGAGAATGATAACCCTAAGGAGGATTTCGTGCTCAACAACCCAAATTACAGCGGTAAAATACTGGTTGCAGGCAAAAACTTTGGTTGCGGCAGCAGCCGCGAGCATGCTGCCTGGGCCATTGCCGATTATGGCTTTGATGCCGTAGTAAGCAGCTTTTTCGCTGATATTTTTAAAGGCAATGCCCTTAACAATGGTTTACTACCGGTACAGGTTAGCGAAGACTTTTTACAAAAGATTTTCGATGCGGTTTTTGAAGATGAGCACGCAGTAGTTGAAGTTAACCTGGTTGATCAGTTCATCAAAATAGTAGCCACCGGCGAAACAGAAAGCTTTGAGGTTAACCCCTACAAAAAAGCCTGCATGACCAACGGTTATGATGATATTGATTATATCCTGAGTAAAAAGGAATTGATAGCGGAGTTTGAAACTTCTAAATAATTAAATGTCATCCTGAACTTGTTTCAGGATCCCACAGGACAGTCCGCTTGCTTAGCAAACGGACTACTATTCTGATGAGATGCCGAAACAAGTTCGGCATGACAATACTAACGAAAGCATGGGACTAACAAAACACATATTAGTAATACCCGGTGATGGTATCGGGCCAGAAGTAACAACCTGGGGAAAAGCCGTATTAGAGCAAATTGGCAAGGATTTTGGCCATGAATTTACGTTTGATGAGGCATTAATGGGCCACGTCGCTATCGAAGCGACCGGCAACCCGCTGCCTGACGAAACATTGGCTAAAGCAAAAGTCAGCGATGCCATATTGTTTGGTGCGGTTGGCCATGCCAAATATGACAATGATCCATCGGCGAAAGTACGCCCGGAGCAGGGTTTGTTAAAGATCCGCAAAGAATTGGGCCTGTATGCCAACCTGCGCCCCATCATGTTATTTGATGAGCTGCTGGAAGCATCAAGCCTGAAACCAGAGATATTAAAGGGAACGGATATTTTATTTTTCCGTGAACTGACAGGTGATGTTTATTTCGGCGAAAAAAAACGCAGCGAGGACAGAAATACTGCATCCGACCTGATGATCTATTCACGTTACGAGGTTGAGCGCATCGCTATAAAAGCATACGAAGCTGCCCGTGTTCGTGGCAAAAGATTATGTTCGGTAGATAAGGCCAATGTACTTGAAACCTCACGCCTGTGGCGCGAAGTGGTACAGGAAATAGCTAAAAACTATCCTGATGTGGAAACAGAGCATATGTTTATTGATAATGCCGCTATGCAGCTGGTTAAAAACCCTAAAAAGTTTGATGTGGTATTAACCGCCAATCTTTTCGGTGATATTTTAACTGACGAAGCATCGCAGATAGCAGGCTCAATGGGGATGCTGGCATCAGCATCAATTGGTGATGGTACCGGTTTCTTTGAGCCAATCCACGGTTCGGCACATGATATTGCCGGGCAGGATAAAGCAAATCCGCTGGCATCAATGTTGTCAGTAGCTTTAATGCTGGAAATTGGTTTCGGCTTAAAAGAAGAAGCTAAAAAGGTAACAGATGCTATTGATAAAGCATTAAAAGATGGCTACCGCACAGGCGATATCGCGGATAGCAAAACAGACAAAAGCAAAATATTAGGGACTAAAGCCATGGGCCAAAAGGTACTGGAATATTTGAGTTAATATTTACCCCCCCGTCATTGCGAGGTACGAAGCAATCCCTAACTATACAGAGCGGATTTGCAAAGTCGGGGATTGCTTCGTACCTCGCAATGACGGGATATTAAATTGTTAAAATATGAAATGGAACGCTGAATTGTATGACGACAAACACTCCTTCGTATTTGAATACGGAGAGAATGTACTGGAATTGCTGGACATTAAACGCCGTGAGCAGATCCTGGATCTGGGCTGCGGTACCGGTCAGCTAACGGAGCGCATACGGGAACGCGGCGGAGTGGCTACCGGCATTGATGCTTCACCAGAGATGATAAAGGCAGCACAGGAAAAATATCCTGATGTGCATTTTGAAGTTGCCGATGGTGCCAATTTTCATTTCGATAAACAGTTTGATGCCGTTTTCTCAAACGCAACCCTGCATTGGATCTTAAAACCGGATGCGGCTATAAAATGTGTTTATGATGCTTTAAAACCCGGCGGTCGTTTTGTTGCCGAAATGGGTGGCAAAGGTAACGTGCAGAAAATGATCGCGGCTACGCAAAAAGTGTTAAAGCAGCATGGTTATGATGCTTTGGCTGATAAAAAAATCTGGTATTTCCCATCGTTAGGTGAGTACACTACACGATTGGAGGCGGCAGGCTTCAGGGTAACATTCGCGGCACATTTCGACCGTAAAACTCCATTGCAGGATGGCGACCTGGGCGTAACCAAATGGATCTGCATGTTCGGCAACCAGTTTATGGAGGGCATCCCCAAAGAAGAAAAAATACAAATACTAAGTGAAATAACAGAGCTGCTTGAACCCGACTACAACGAAGACGGCCAATGGTATGCTGATTATAAGAGATTAAGGTTTATAGCTGTTAAAGAATAGCAAGTATTTAGTATCAGGTATCAAGACAGGTACATGGTGCTAAAATCTTGATACTTGATACTTGATACCTGCTACTTGATACTAAAAACAATTACTAAAAATAAAAAAGGAATAATATGTTACACGATCCCAACCGCGTTTATGTTTTTGACACCACCCTGCGTGATGGTGAGCAGGTACCCGGCTGCCAGCTGACAACCCCAGAAAAAATTGAGATTGCCCGCGAGCTGGAAGCACTGGGCGTGGATATTATTGAAGCTGGATTCCCTATTTCAAGTCCGGGTGATTTTCAGAGTGTAGTTGAAATATCAAAGTCTGTAAAAGAGCCCATTGTTTGTGCCTTAACCAGGGCTAATAAAGGTGATATTGATGCTGCTGCTGAATCATTAAAATATGCAAAAAGACCGCGGATCCATACAGGTATCGGTTCATCTGATATGCACATTAAGCATAAATTCAACAGCACCCGTGAAGAAATTCTGGAGCGTGCCGTTGATGCTGTAAAATATGCTAAAAAGTATGTTGAGGATATCGAATTTTATGCAGAAGATGCCGGTCGTGCTGATGTGGTTTATTTAGCGCAGATGATTGAAGCAGTTATAGCTGCCGGTGCAACTGTGGTAAACATCCCCGATACTAACGGCTATTGCCTGCCCGATCAATACGGTAGCAAGATCCGTTTCCTGAAAGAGAACGTAAAAAATATTGATCAGGCTATCATATCGGTGCATTGCCATAACGATCTGGGCTTAGCTACCGCTAACTCCATCGCTGGCCTGCAAAATGGTGCCCGCCAAATTGAGGGTACCATCAACGGTATTGGCGAACGTGCCGGAAACACTTCTATTGAAGAAGTGGTGATGGTGCTGAAAACCCACCAGGTTTTAGGTTTGCATACCAACATCAACGCCAAGAATTTTTATGAGCTGAGCCATATGGTGAGCACGCAAATGCGTATGCCAGTACAGCCAAATAAAGCTATTGTGGGTAACAACGCCTTCGCGCATAGCTCAGGTATTCACCAGGATGGTTTCCTTAAGAACCGTGAGAACTATGAGATCATTCGTCCGGAGGATGTTGGTTTCCCAAGTGCCAGCATTGTGCTTACCGCACGCAGCGGCAGGCATGCCTTAAGATTCCATTTGGAGCGCCTTGGTTTTCATTTAGATAAAGAAGATTTGAACAGTGCCTATTCGCGCTTTTTAACACTTGCTGACAATAAGCTGGATATTAATGATGAAGACTTGCTGAGCTTAGTCACGTTTAAAATGGTAAAGGACTAATGATGGACACAGCAAAAAATACGCAGCTGGATTTTGACGCGGCCTTTGAACGTTTAAACGGTGTAGTAAAAAATACACCGCTTGAATATAATGCCGGTCTATCTGAAAAATACGAATGCGAAATATATTTAAAACGTGAAGACCTGCAGGTAGTCCGCTCCTACAAATTGCGTGGTGCCTATAACATGATAAGCCAGCTTAACGAAGAAGAGCTAAGCCGTGGCGTGGTATGTGCAAGCGCTGGTAACCACGCGCAGGGCGTGGCGTTTTCATGCAAAAAACTGGGTACTAAAGGCGTAATTTTTATGCCCGAAATAACCCCGAAACAAAAAGTTAAGCAAACAGAAATGTTTGGCAATGGCAACGTTGAACTGGTTTTAACCGGCGATACTTTTGATGATTGCCTGCGTGAAGCATTAGCTTACACCGAGGCCCACGGCATGACGTTTATCCCGCCTTTTGATAATTACCGTATCATTGAGGGCCAGGGAACTGTTGGTGTTGAGATCATGAACGACCTGCCCGATGTAGAGGTTGTAATTATGCCGGTTGGCGGTGGTGGTTTGGCTTCAGGTGCAGGGACTTATTTCAGACAGCAAAACCCCGATATCTTATTAATCGGCGTTGAACCTGAAGGTGCCCCATCAATGGTGGGCGCGTTTGAGAACAACGGACCGGTTACTTTAGGTACTATCGATCGTTTTGTTGATGGCGCGGCTGTTAAACGCGTCGGCTCACTTACCTATGAAATTTGCCGTGAGGTATTGGATGATATGCTGCTGGTACCCGAGGGTAAAGTATGTACCACCATCCTTAAATTATATAATGAAGATGCTATCGTAGTTGAACCTGCGGGCGCATTATCCGTAGCTGTGCTTGATCTGTGCAAAGAACAGATCAAAGGCAAGAAAGTAGTTTGCGTGATCAGCGGTGGTAACAATGATATTGAGCGTATGCAGGAGATCAAAGAAAAATCCCTGTTATATGAAGGTCTTAAACACTACTTTATCGTGCGTTTCCCGCAACGCCCGGGAGCTTTGAAATTGTTTGTGAACAATGTTTTAGGCCCTGGCGATGATATTACCCGCTTTGAGTTCATCAAAAAAACTTCAAAAGAGAACGGCCCTGCTCTGGTTGGTATCGAACTAAAAAATGCCGAGGATTACCCTGCTCTTTTACAGCGCATGGCGGCACACAGGTTTGATGTGATAGAGATCAACAGGGACCAGACACTTTTTGAATATTTGGTATAACCCCCTAACCCCTAAAGGGGAGTAATTAGCAATTTATATGAACAAGGAGATTCAAAGAGACGGAGAAATAACAACTAAGATCTTTGATAACCGAAGTCTTGAGGCTGATTATGCAACCTTGATTCCGATACTAAAACCCGGCATGCGGGTTTTAGATGTGGGTTGTGGTACAGGTGCCATCTCTAAAGGAATAGCCGAAAAAGTAGGTCCTGAAGGACACGTAACCGGAATAGACAATACAGAAAAATTTATTGCCAGCGGTAAGGAAACCTATCAGCATATTGAGAATCTCGATTTGATATATGCTGATATTTTTCAGTTCGAACCGGAAGAAAAATTCGACCTGATCGTATCTGCCCGTGTATTGCAATGGCTAAACAATCCTGTTAATGCCCTAAAGCGCTTTAAGGAGCTACTAAAACCCGGTGGACGAGTATCAGTGCTCGATTATAACCACGAACAGTTACAGTGGAACCCCAGCCCGCCTGAAAGTATGCTGCGCTTTTACAGTACCTTTTTAAGATGGCGTGCCGATGCAGGCATGAATAACCATATCACTGAAGATTTGCCCGGATATTTTGCGGAAGCCGGTTTTAATGATATTGAGATACATGATGCTAATGAGGTATATGTAAAAAGTCAGAATAATTTCCTCTCAAAGATTGGCATATGGGCCAAGGTAGCCGCATCAACCCAGATGGTGGATGAAGGATATATCAGTAATGATGACCGCCTACAGGCTATTGATGATTACAGTGCCTGGATCCAATCTGATGCAGAAAGTATGACGATGGTTCTGAAAGAGGTAAGAGGACGAATAGCTTAATACTCCAGCCACTTACCTATTTTCACGCCCAGCTTATCACCCTCCTTATACGTATGCGTTGCATAATTACGTACCCTTAATTCCACTTCCTCCTTTTCGATGATCAGATCTTCATAAAAGCCTTTGAACAGGATACTTTTCAAATCCCAGCCTGGCAATTTATTAGTGCTTAACGTTATCCATTCCGGGTATACAACTGCAGTTTCCTTTGTAGCGTTAAGCGTAATGCCGCATACTTTCGCTTTAGCTGCATCCAGTATATTACAATTTGCCAGCAAGCTCGCAGTATATAAGTTCTCAGGATTTTGGTAGATCTCTACCGGCGCGCCCGACTCTAAGATCTTTCCATCCCTCATTACCACAAGCTCATCAGCCATTGATAGTACTTCGGATGGATCGTGCGATACCATGATAACGGTAAGTCCGGTTTCCTTTACTATCTGTCGTATATCCTGTTGCAGATCCTCGCGGAAAGAGGTATCCACCTGGTTAAAAGGTTCATCCAGTAAAAGTACTTCGGGGCGTGTTATAATCGCTCTTGCAAGCGCTACACGTTGTTTCTCACCCCCACTCAGATCGAACACACGGCTGTTGGTAAGCTTCGTCATATTGAGCAGGCTTAAGGCCGTGGCTACTTTCTCTTCTTTGGCCTGCACATTTATATTGGGTAAAAGTACGGCCACATTGTCCCACACTTTGGCAAATAAATTCAGATCGTCGGTATGCTGAGTAACCATTTTCATGGCATCATGCCCGGGGATCAGTTTTTCGGCCGGGCCCCAAATGCGTTTGCCTTTAAATTGCACTTCGCCTTCATCGGGTGCAAGCAAGCCATAAAGCAGGCGCATCAGCGTACTTTTTCCGCTGCCGCTTTCGCCAATTATAGCCGTTATTTTGCCGGGATTTATGGTGATGCTAACGTCTAAAACACCTGAAACCCGTTCGCCGGGATATTTTTTTGTTATGGAAGTTGCCTGTAAAAAATGTGGAGGAGCCATTGTGCCAAAGATACGTAAAATGGAAAAGAGGGCGGTTTTTAAAATGTCATCAAACCATTGTGGTCTGGATTGTTAATTTTTACCACAAAGGTCACAAAGTTTAATACACAGAGTTATACAAAGGTCTTATGACTGTAGGCTAAATAAAATCAATCTCTGTGTCCTTTGTGAAAACCTCAGTGACCTTTGTGGTAAAACTCAACTATAGATAATATCGGATTTACAAATACGCTTAAAATATAAATGACATACCGAACGAGAAATTCTTCAACCCATCCTGCTCGGGGCTGTTCTCAAACATATTGTTCATGTAATACTTGGCGAATATGCCAAAACCCGCATAGCCAACCCGCAAAAACGGACCATAGGTAAACTTAGTGAAGTGATAATCATTAAAAGCCTTCTGCGTGCCATTTTCACTGCTGACCTGTTTAACCTTGCCGCCTAACAGCACTCCGCCTTCGGGCCCAAAAACAAAATGGAAACTCCCGCCATTATAATCTTCTTTGGTACGAAAATCAAACGTTAGCGGGATTCGCAAATAGGTAGATGAAAACCGGTTCTTGCTGTAATCTATATCATCCTGCCTGTAAGTTAGCACAGGCTGGTTTTGCAATATGGTAATATTATCGCGCAGGCGGATATTCGTCCAGTCGAAACCACCCGACAAATAGATTTTGAACGAGCTATTAAACCTATACCCCATTTGTATCACATCAAAGCCAACATTGCTGGTTTTCCATGAGCGATAACGCAGAAATTCATTTTGCGGCGACAACCTGAAACTGCCATTATCCAACAATGTGCTGAAACCAAAATCAAACCTGGCGAAAGTTAAACCCCAGCTAAAACCCGGTGCCTTTGAATGCTCTTTAATAACAGTATCTCTACTTTTATTAAAGTTAAGATCCGTAGCTTCATCAACAGAACTCAATTTACGACTGGTCGCTTTTTTAACTTTAACAGAATCTGTTTTGCTGTTTTGCGCAAATACACCTGTTACCAGCGTGCAAATGATCAGGGTAAAAATTAAGCGTTTCAAATTCTGTGTATTTAGAATGGGAATTTAGTCAACTTTTCTTTAAGCTGAAAATGAATCGCTTTTAAAATCATTTACTTGATGCTATCTTTATACTAATGAACACCAGTTTTACACCCTTTCCCGATCTGCAAACAGACCGCTTATTATTAAGACGGCTGGACAAGAACGATTGCGTTCAACTACAGGAGTTGCGCTCAGACGAAAAAGTAAACAGATACCTGAAAAGGCCAAAATCTATTACTATTGATGAATGTGAGGCGTTCGTTAAAATGATAGATGGGAACCTCAATGATGGTATTGGCGCTTTCTGGGTCATTACACAAAAAACTGATAATACATTGATAGGTACTGTATGCCTATGGAACTTTTCAATTGAAAACGAAACAGCAGACCTTGGGTATGAACTAAGCCCGGCATACCAGGGACAAGGTATAATGCTTGAGGTTGTTGAAAAAATTATAGCCTACGCTTTCAATACCATGCAGGCAAAAACAATTCTTGCTTTAACCCGCCCGGATAATGAAGGCTCACGTAATTTATTAAAGAGAAGTAGTTTTCAGCAGGATTTGGATTATCAATATGTAAATAAAGAAGATGCCGGAGAGGACGTTGTTTATTTTTTATTGGATGAAACGAAATAGAACTACTTCTTCAACCTATAATACTTATAGATCTTCACTGCGGCCATCATCACAAAAACAAAAATTATAAGCCCGATAATGATGTACGGCCAGTTGATATTATCCTTTACAACGGCGCACATTACAATTACAAATAGCAGCAGGGTAGCCAGCTCATTCCAAAGGCGTAATTGGCTTGATGTCCATTTGAAGATGCCTTTACGCATCTGTTTAATCTTGTTTTGGCAGATGTAGTGATAAATAACCAAACATCCCACAAAAAAAAGTTTTACATGCAACCAGCGATCCTGCAACCAGCCCGGATCCAATACCAGCATGGTAATACCCGCCGCAATCACGATAAACATAGATGGGATGGTGATCACGTTCCATAGCCTGCGCTCCATGATCTCGAACTGGCTGGATAGTATTTTGCGTTCGGCTTCGGGCTTATCCTGCGCCTCGGTATGGTAAATAAACAGGCGTACAATATAAAATAGCCCCGCCATCCAGCAGACTACAAAAATGATGTGTATGGCAAGTATATATGGATACATAAACTTTTATAATATGTCATTGCGAGCGATAGCGTGGCAAACTCGTCGCTTGTATATTGAACGCGACGAGTTTGCTTCGTCGTACCTCCTCGCAATGACACTAATAGCTGTATTCTTTTATTATCTCTACCGCGTACTTCACATTATCAAACGGTATATCAGGCATAATGCCGTGACCGAGATTAAATATGAAGCCTTTTTCACCTTTCATCCTGTCAAACAAACGGTAAATCCTTTCCTTTATCACCTTTTTATCAGCATACAAAATATGCGGATCAAGGTTGCCCTGTACAGCTATCCCGGCAGGTAAACGTTTTTTAATATCAAGCAGATCAACATTCCAGTCGATTGAGATCACATCTGGTTTAGCCTCTGCCATTAACGGCGCAAAAACCGAACTACCTTTACAGAAGGAGATCACCGGGATATCTTTCCTGTTCAGTTTGCTGATGATCTCAACAATATAACGGTGCGAAAACTCTTTATAATCATCCCATGCCAAAGCCTGCGCCCAGCTATCAAATATCTGCACGGCATTTACGCCGGCTGCAATTTGCAGGTTCAGGTAATCGGCTGTAACAGTAGCAATTTTTGATAACAGCTGATGGGCCATTTCAGGCTCATTATGCAGCATCAGTTTGGTCAGCTTAAAATCTTTTGATGATCCTCCTTCAACCAAATAGCTCATTACGGTAAACGGCGCGCCTGCAAAACCTATCAGCGGGATGCTGCCATTCAGTCTTTGCTGTATCACTTTAATGGCATCCGCGACATATTGCAGCTTGTGCACCACCTGGGTATCCAAAGCATCAATATCAGCCTGCGTACGCACCGGGTTGGCAAACTTAGGACCAACACCCTGGGTAAAGCTTAAATCGCCGCCCATGGCTTCGCCGGTAACTAATATATCTGAAAATAAAATGGCACCATCAATTCCCAGCAGGTCAACCGGCAACATGGTTACATCGGCGGCAAGTTCCGGGGTTTTGCACATTTCCAAAAAAGAATATTTGTTCTTAATATCCCAATACTCTTTCATAAACCTGCCTGCCTGGCGCATCATCCAAACCGGCGGCCTTGGTGTTTCCTCTGAAAATGCTGCTTTAATTAATAACGAATCTCTCATGTGTTTTAACAGAGAGTCAAGAATTAAGAATCAAGAGTCAAGATTAGGAAGTTCCTTTTTTCTTGACTCTTGGCTCCTGGCTCCTGGCTCTTTTATAAATTAGTGTTGTTTTAGTTCCAGTTCAAGCTTGGCTATCACTTCTTTCATTTTAGCGGTGATCTTGCCTTCATGCTTACCGGCAAGTTGCAGGTAAGCACGTGCTTTATCAAAATTTTGTTGTCGTATGCTGATATTGGCCACATGCACCAAAGCGGCTACATGGTCGTTAGCACTGCGTAAAGGGAATTGCGAAGCCAGTTCGTAATGCTGTTCAGCAGCCTCATAGTCCTGTTTTTGCAGGCTTACTCCGCCCAAAATAAACTCATAAAAGCCGCGTCTTTTTTTGCTTAGCCATGCAGGGCGGGCAATCTGCCTTAATAATGATTCGGCTTTGTCGTAATCCTTTTTATGAAAGCTTTTGGCAGCCAGTATTACTGTTCCTTCTTTAAAATATCCCCAGATGATCAGCACTACAAACAGTACCATTACAGCGGCCAGCTCGTATACATGCTGATAAATAAAGAACAGTTGCATGGCTAAAAAAATGCCTACAAGTATTATCCGTGCGTTATTACTGAACATCTAATCCCTAATGCTGGTTATCGGTAAATTTATACCCTACACCACGAATGGAGTGAAAATAAACCGGGTTTTTAGGATCCGGTTCAAAATATTTACGGAACGTAAGTATAAAGTTATCAATAGTACGGGTTGATGGGTAAACATCATAGTTCCATACGGTTTCTAATATTTGCTCGCGCGATACCGCGTCATTCCTGCGCTCAATAAGCAGTTTCAGCAGCATGGTTTCCTTTTTGGTTAAAGCGGTTATTGAACCATCAGCATTTACCAGCTCAAACGAGTTGAAATGAATTGTTTTATCGCCAATAACATAGCTGTTAAACTCTTTCAGGTCATCACCTTTAAGGCTGCGTTTTACCAGGTTGTTCACCCGTAATATCAGCTCTTCAAGGTTAAAAGGTTTGGTCAGATAATCATCAGCACCTTTTTTAAGGCCCGATATTTTATCCTCATTAGTGTTTTTAGCGGTAAGGAACATGATAGGCACCTCGGTGTTTTCAAGCCTTATGGTTTCGGCAACTACAAAGCCATCTATCTCGGGCATCATAACATCCAGTATCACCAGGTTAAAACGTTCCTCTTTAAATATTTGTAATGCCTTTTTGCCATTTTTAGCAGTAGATACTTTATACCCTTCTAATTCCAGGTTAAGTTTAATGGCCTCTAACAGATGCTCTTCATCCTCTGCTAATAAAATTCTTTTTTTGTGTAGCATATAATTTACTATTTAGGTTAGTGCAAAAGTTACTTCAAAAATGCTTCCTGCCGGGCGGTTATCTTTAACTTTTATGCTTGCTTCGTGTTTATCCAACACTTCCTTTACTATATATAACCCCAAACCTGTGCCTTTTGTGTTACGTGTGTCTTCGCTGCCCACACGATAAAATTTATCGAAGATACGTCCTTTTTCCGCATCAGCTATTCCAATGCCATGATCCGCTACTTGCAGGAACACTTTATCATCCTTTGAAAATAATTTCACGGCAACAACCTCGCACGGACTGGAATATTTTATAGCATTCTCCACCAAATTGGTTACTACCGATGTAAGCGCGAATTTATCGCCGGTGATCTCAATTTTAGGCTCTATCTCCGCATCGATCACCTGCTGGTTACAATCGCACTTGGTAACCTGCAGGCGGTTCACAATGCTATCCACCAAAACCGACATATTAAACTTAGCCTTGGGGAAGGTATATGAGCGGTTATCAATTTTTGACGCCAGCAGCATATTCTCCACCATATCATCCAAACGCTCAATATCCAGCAGTGATTTATCAATAAAATCGAGGATCTGTACTTTGGTCAGGTCCCTTTTCTGGATAGTTTGCAGTAATATTTTGATGGATGCCAGCGGCGACTTCAATTCATGGGTAACTGATAAAAGGAAATTCCTTTTCTGTTCCTGTAGTTTGCTTTCCCGGTTAACTGTTTTGTGCAGACTGATAGCGCCGAACACAAACACGGTAACAAACATGGAACCTTCGCCCAATATCATACCCAGGCGATTGTGCTGCAGGCTGTATAAATAATATGCCCACCATATTAACTGCGCTACCGCGTAAATGATAAGGGCATAAAAAATAACTAATGAACGCTGCTTTACCATAACTTATTTATTTTGTGTTGAATACAAGATCCAGACTATCAAATATAGCACGTTTTGCCCGTTCCAAATCAACTTTTGTGTGAGCCGATGATATAAAACCAACTTCGTAGCCTGAAGGGCCTAAATAAACACCCCTGTTGATGAGTTCGTGGTGCATTACTTTGAACTTATCCATACTCGCCGGGTCAATTTCTTCGGCGCTGGTTATCGTTTCCTTATCGGTAAAGGCAAACCAAAACATAGAGCCGATGGTGAACACCTTAAATTTATAATTACGTGCCGATGCAAAACGCTGTATAGATGTTGTAAATTCTTCTGTTTTATTAGCCAGGTCACGATAGAAACCCATGCGCAGTACTTCAGTTAACTGTGCAATACCAGCTGCCATGGCTACCGGGTTGCCCGATAATGTGCCACCCTGATAAACCGGGCCATCAGGCGATACACTGCCCATAATTTCAGCAGATGAACCATAACAGCCAACCGGCAAACCACCACCGATTATTTTACCATAAGTAAGAATATCCGGTTTGATCTGATAAAGGCCCGCGGCACCTTCAAACCCGATCCTGAAACCTGATATTACTTCATCAAATATCAGCAACGTGCCGTTTTGGGTACAGATCTCCCTTAAAAACTGTAAGTACTCCTTGCTTTGCAGTAGTAAGCCATTGTTTGCAGGGATGGGCTCGATAATTACCGCCGCTATCTGATCCTTAAATTCTTCAAATGCTTTCTTCAGCGCTTCGGTATCATTTAATGAAACAACAATGGTTTCATCGGCAAATGCTTTTGGTACGCCTGCTGATGATGTTTCGCCAAAAGTAACCAGGCCCGAGCCTGCTTTTACCAGCAAAGCGTCGGTATGGCCATGGTAGCAACCTTCAAACTTTAATATTTTATCGCGTTTGGTATAGCCGCGTGCCAGTCTTATCGCCGACATAACGGCCTCGGTACCTGAGCTTACAAAACGAAGCTTTTCAACAAATTTATTGTTCTTGAGGATGAGTTCAGCCAATTCATTTTCCAAAGCGGTAGGCGCGCCGAACGACATGCCATTCTGCATTACCTCGCTCACTTTTTCGCGAACCTTGGCATTGTTATGCCCTAAGATCAACGGTCCCCATGAGCAGCAAAAATCGATAAATTCATTGCCGTCAGCATCCCATATATGGCTACCATCCCCCTTTTCAATAAAAAGCGGCGTACCATATACCGATTTAAAAGCCCTAACCGGCGAGTTAACCCCACCCGGGAAATAAGTTTTAGCCTTAGCATACAACTCGGCAGATTTTTCCCTGCTGATATTTGGTTTCCCTGTTGTGTTTACCGGCAAATCATCCTCACTTGAAAATATTTTCTTAATCGAATCAAACATCTTGTTAAGTCAAAAATTAAAATTCAAAATTCAAAAGCTCTGCCATTTTTTTTGACTTTTTACTTTTGAATTTTGACTTACATTACAGCCATTTATTCTCCAATACCTCTTTAGCGTGATACGTTAATATCGCGCTGGCGCCTGCCCTGCGGATGCTGGTAAGCACTTCAGTAATGGCGCGCTGTTCATTTAGCCAGCCTTTTTGTATGGCTGCCTTTATCATGGCATATTCGCCGCTTACATTATACGCCGCAACCGGCAGTTCAGTATTATCTTTTATTAATTTGATCACATCAAGGTAAGGCAAAGCCGGTTTCACCATCAGAAAGTCGGCACCTTCAGCTTCATCAAGCCTTGATTCTATCAGCGCTTCGCTTTGATTAGCAGGATTCATCTGGTAAGTTTTTTTATCACCAAATTTAGGTGCCGAGTTTAAAGCATCCCTGAACGGACCATAAAACGCGCTGGCATATTTTGCCGAATACGACATGATAGAAACATTGGTAAATTTATTATCATCCAGCACCTTCCTGATATATCCCACACGCCCATCCATCATATCCGATGGTGCAATGATATCCGCGCCACTTTGCGCGTGTGCCAATGCCATTTTTCCTAAAACTTCCAGCGTTTCATCATTTAGTATCTCGCCATTCTCTACAATACCATCATGCCCGTCGCTGCTATATGGATCCATGGCCACATCTGTAACAACACAAACCTCCGGAAAGTTCTTTTTTACCGCGCGGATAGCACGCAGGTACAAGCTTTCATCGCGATAGCTTTCAGTAGCATATTTATCCTTCAGTGCCTCATCAATATTAGGGAACAGGTCGAAAGATTTTAAGCCCAGGTTTAAACAGCTCTCCACTTCGCGCAGCAAATTATCAATTGAATACCGGTAAATACCCGGCATTGATGATACTTCGCTTTTCTGATTTTCGCCCTCAACAATAAACAGCGGGAATATCAAATTAGCCGCGCTAACATGCGTTTCCTGCACCATCTGGCGTATTACCTCACTTTTCCTGTTTCTTCGTGGTCTTTGTTGCATTTTTTTTAGTTCATTGGTTCACTGGTTCACTGGTTCATTAGTTCATTGGTCTTAGCATCTGGATATGGCTTATGTAAGCCATATCAGCGAACCTTTCAACTGATAAATAATTGAACGTTTGGTTCATTTGTTCATTGATCTTAGCTCTTTTATACTGCTTATATATTATACAAGCGGTACCAATGAACCAGTGAACCAATGAACAATTATATCCCAAACACCGCCTCGGCCAGCCCGACTTCATCGGGTGAAAAAGGCAGTAGGTATTTTACACCCATTTCATCAAATTTTTTGCCGGTCGATTTACCTATCGCCACTACTTTTTGGTAGGGGTCGAGTAAATTCTCGGCAAAATAAGCGTCGACATTTGACGGGCTGGTAAATACCAGCACATCAGCGCCTGATGCTTGTACTTCTTCTTCCATTACAGTTTCATAAACCGGCAGGTCGATGATCCTCGTATCGGCTGATAAGCCTTTCTGTATGCTCCGCATCGAGCCTTCGGCACATGGGAACAATACGGTAGTACCGTTGGCTAAAGCTGCAAACTCTTCGGCAACTTCGGTGGCATCGTTACCTACACCTACGTAATTTGTAAAATGCCCTTTGCGACGCAGCATCTCTTCTGATCCGCTGCCCATTACCCCAAATTTTACATCTTTAGGGAAAAGCGGGTTCAACAGAAAAAAATAATCTACTGCATTTTTACTGGAGAAAAATATCCAGTCGACATGCTTTAATATATAGGAATCGAACTTAGTGATCACCGGCACGGTACGGATCAATGAATGCGCCTCTATAGTGATCCCATGTTTTTCAATCGCTTTGCGGAAATAGCTTTGCTCTGAAAGATCGCGCGAGATAAATACGCTCTGCGGATGTTTACGATCCTTGGCAAATTTCGCTACTACCTTTTCTGCTAAGCCTTCGGTAGTATTTGCTTCCAGGAATAACCTGTCGGGAAATTCATCGTCTTCATCAGCCTTCGAGGTAAATACCTGGAAAACGCCATCATCTTTATGGCAATAACAGCCCAATGGTAAATGGCAGCCGCCGCCGAACAGTTTCAGCACACCACGTTCAACAGCTAATTCCTCAGCCACATCGGGGTGATTTAACGGCTGTAAAGCATCGAATAATTCCTGATCGCTTTCGCGGATCTGTATAGCCATTACACCTTGCGCCGCCGCCGGGATCAGTTCATTTGGCGTTAATTGCTCCACATGAAATTCGCTCAGGTCGATGCCTAAACGAGACACACCAGCTTTTGCAAGCATGATAGCGTCATAACTTTCGTTACGTAATTTTTGAATACGTGTCGGCACGTTGCCGCGCAGTTCCTGTATTTCCAGGTCGGGGCGATAAGCCAGCAATTGAGCTTTGCGCCTGTTTGATGAAGTGCCTACAGCTGCGCCAAATTTTAGTGACAGCTTCTGGCGTACATCAACACAATCTTTTAATATCAATAATAATTCTGATGGGTCCTCACGTTCAGATACCGCCGCTATGATCAATCCCGCAGGATTTTCGGTAGGCAGATCCTTGTGCGAGTGTACCGCCAGGTCAATTTTACCAGCTAACAACTCTTCTTCTAATTCCTTGGTAAAAAAGCCCTTGCCCTCCAGCTTATCAAAGCTGAGGTTAAGAATACGGTCGCCCTGGGTTTTAATAATTTTTAATTCAGCCGGAATATGAATAGCAGCGAGGCTATCCTTTATAAAATTAGCCTGCCATAAGGCTAGTTCGCTGCCGCGTGTTCCAATAATAAGAGTTCTGTCCAATGGGCTCATGTTTAGCACCGCAAATTTAACCTTTTGCGCCTATGAATATAATATTAATTGCGGATATGAAAATAGGCTGACTAATGAAAAGTCAAAATTTGAGAAATGGAGCGTTTAATAACGAATAAACATTTTGCCTCATCAAAAATAGCGATGGATTTGAAACCTATAGCTATGGTAAAGTCAAAAAAAAAGAAAATTTTACAGGCGATTCACTTTCTTCTCACTCCTCACCCTATAAGTGTGCAATAAATTTTCGAGCGCTTTTTTATTCGTATCAAATTCATTAATGTTAACCTTTTCGCTTCCGTTTGTATAATTATATTGCAGGTACATGTTTGATGATTTGCCTGCGCGTATGATTACTACTTCCTCGTCCGTTATATCTTTCCACTCTACAAACCCTGCTGAAATGGTTTCGATACCCTTATCATTCAGTATGATCTGGGCATCTTTATTCATGGCCTTTTTATATTCGGTATAAATAAAATAACCGCCAAAAGCACATAGCAATGTAGCGCCGATGTATTGCTTTATGATAAACAAATAGATCCCCAGGCCCAGGCATAGCAATAGTATAATACACTGTACCAGTATCGCATTTTTTGAATAATGGATGGATGTTTCCTGCGGAACTGAAAGATCTTCTACAAACACATCCTTCTGGCTAAATTTGTCCTGCAGTAAGGCCCATTTATCCCTGTCAGCCGAATTCCAGATCTCTGTCTTTTCCCAAAAGCTACCTTCTGTCCATATCAGCTGCGCTTCAACTGCTTTTCTTTGCAGTTCATGCACATTCCGCACGTTATCAAAAGCCCATACCTTCCATTTGGTGATCATAAAACTCCAGTATAACCATGCCAGCAACAAGCTGGCTGCGATACCAATTATCATGTATAAGGCAGGAATCAAATTTTGGGTATTCAGGTAAACGCTTATACCTATTATCCCGAACATGATCACCATTACAGGGTAACTTATCATGCGGCGGCCGCGGCTTATGGCTTCCTCTACTGTTACAGTTTCGTACATTGTTCTTAAGGGTATTTGTTAAATTAATGGAGCTATAAATCTATTTAAAAAGCACCAAAAACAAAAATAGCGATAAGTTAACCTCATCGCTATTTACTATATATTGGGGTAAGAATTTTTTATTGCTGACTATTGATCAATATATCCTTCGCCATGATCATAGGCACGCTGATATACTTTTTCTCCATGTAGTTGATCACTTTTTCCAGTATCTCGCGCGATTGCTCATCCATACCCTGTACTTCCTCAAAAAACACAGTGTTGATGGCGTTATTACGGATCTCCTTTATTTTTTCAGGCACCTGGCGCATCGCCAGTTCAATACGGCGTTGTTTTAACATGGTTAAAAACTCAGTAATGTTTTCACCAATAATAGCCTCGGCATTTACCAGCTCATGATAGCGTTCCTGTAAATTTCTTTTGGCAACTTCATTTAGTGAATGCACCTCTATAAAATTAACCGGGAATCGCTCTAATACTTCAGGGGCGGTGTCATTTGGTACAGCAAGGTCAACAATAGTTTTCTTGCCGGTTTCACCGTTTAACAGTGAAGTATAAATTTCGGGAGTGATGATAGGCTCAACTGCTGATGTGCAGGTGATGATCACATCAAAGCCCTTGTTATAATCTTTTAGTGCGTCAATCGTAAATGCTTCACCGTTCAGATCCTTCGCTAATTGCTCAGCCTTTGAAAGTGTACGGTTAAAAATGGCGAAGTTTGAGAATTTATGCTTTTGAAGATATTTTGAAATATTCTGATTGGTTTCGCCTGCGCCGATGATAAGGATGCGGGCATTAGTGCATAAATTGAAATCCTTAAGCTTACGGTAAGCCAGTGATACTACCGAAATTGGATTTTTTGAGATATTGGTATTGGTATAAACCTCTTTAGCTGCTTTTACTACACAGTTCATCACCATGCGTAAAAAATCACCGGTCAGGCCTGCTTCCCTGCATTGCTCGTAGGCTTTACGAACCTGCGGAAGGATTTCCTTTTCGCCAACTATCAAACTTTCAAGCGAACATGAAGTGCGGAGTAAATGGTTAAGTGCTTCCTGATCTTCATATATGGTAACGCCCTGTAAAAGCGTACCCATAGAGTGATGACAAACACCAATATTAAGCGAATTTAAAAAACGCTCGGTATAGGCCATATCAACAACCTGATCAGTCACTAAAACAAATTCAACGCGGTTACAGGTGCCCAGATAAAAGATCTCGGATATCTGAAACTGTGTTTTAACCTCTTGAAGCTTGTCTATCAGATTTTCCTGGCAAATCACCAATCGTCCCAAATCCTTCAGCTCAATCTGTTTATGCGTAAAAGCTATTACCTTTAAGTACTTCAAAGCAGTTTTTTAAATTTGACCCGACAAAAATAACAGGATTAATAGGATGCAATGTCAACACTTTGTCAAACAGGTGCATATACATAGTATTTAGAATGTTTATAAATTGGGCTCATTGTCGTTAAATACAGGTTTTTAAACCGTTCAGGTCGTTTATTCGTACCTTAAAGAATGGGCAAAGCTAAAAAAATAAGTCTTATTTTACTGATCGTCGGTTATATAGCTGCCGGAATAAATCATTTCCGCATTCCGGCGTTCTATATCAGCATCATACCAGGCTATCTGCCGGATCCGCAAATTTTAAATACCTTAGCAGGCATATGTGAAATAGCATTCGGCCTGATGCTTATATTTGAGCGTACAAGAAAACTTGCCGCCTGGGGAATAGTATTAATGCTGATCGCTTTTCTGCCCGTACATATAAATATGCTTTACGGGCACACACAAATTGGCGCGACACAGGTTAAGCCGGTTTGGGCATGGGTAAGGTTGTTTTTTCAGCCAGTGCTGATTGCGTGGGCATGGTGG
>Ga0302227_10000459_pt1 | contig 36141 bp, 36 predicted proteins | sample II_Palsa_N1_1_FD_193525 | JGI IMG/M metagenome (GOLD analysis project Ga0302227, IMG submission 193525) | Peat permafrost microbial communities from Stordalen Mire near Abisko, Sweden - II_Palsa_N1_1 | ecosystem: Environmental > Terrestrial > Soil > Palsa > Peat permafrost | place: Sweden... | reverse complement strand
CCGAACTTGCTGAATCCAAGCTATCTGAAGCGCAACAGACTATAGAGAAGTTGGAATCAGAAAAGGCGGCGAAATGAGCGACAATCCGCACGTTAGATATTTACTATTCGGCTGGCTTGGTGTCATGTACGGAATGGTGATGGGTTACGCGCTGTCGGGTTTAGCTCCTCACACTGGAATCTACATGCTGTTCGGGGCAATGATTGTCGGGCCTCTAGTGACTTCAATTTGCCAAAGCCATTATATAAAGAAACACAAGAAACCGGAGGCACCCATTGACTTATAAGCCCACCCTTTTAGCTCTACTTCTGTTGGTAGGGTGCGCATCTCCTCTCTGCTATGTGGATATTGACCACGGCAACGACCATACAAATTACTTCCGCGTAGACAGTGGGATGCTTTGCGGAAGCTATTATCGAAATCACATAGGAAATACATATTGGACGGCACAAACAGACACTCATTGGGGCGGTCGAACTTTTGCCACGGAAGAAACCGCTAAAGCATTCGTTGAAAATGACTGTCACGTCGGAGGAATCAAGTAGATGCGAAGCAGCAAGAAGCGCAAGTTGGTGGGCATAGAGACTAAGCCTGTGAATGTTCTAGTTTCGAAGGATGCACGTGACAAGCTGGACAAGATGGCGGGTCCGATTGGCCTGGGCGAGATGGTAGAAACGCTGATAGAGCGAGAGTATTCTAGACGTGAACGCAGACAGCAATCACTACAAGTTGCAAATTCTTCTTGTAGTTGAGCAACCGAACCCTTAATCTTGCTTCAGCCCTCCCCGGCGAAACTGTTTAGCGTCAGTTTAAAAACGCGAGTCCCAACCCCAATTGAGGATCATCCATGCCCACAATCCTGAAAATGATTGCGGTTCACCACGCCAATAAGTCTGGGCGCGGGCAAGCTGCGTGCTTCGTAAGTGTTGATTCTGCGCGAGAGATGGTAGAGGCGGGCCTTGCGGTATGGAACAAGAAGGCGACCTTCATCAACCTCACTAAGACTGAAGCGGGCATAACTCCCGCAGCGCGTTCGCTGAAGCCCGGATTATCCGTGATGGATGGATATGTGATGGGCGAGCCAAGAGACGTTGCAATTATTGAAGCCTATAGGCCCCGATTTGCGTGGGCAGCCTAATTTACTGGGCCGCTATTGCTGCAATCATAGGCTTCCTGCTCTTTGCTAGATGGTATGAGAACGATAGATAGGGTGGGGGTGATTCAACTTCTACGCGGTAAACGACATTCATTTGGGGCAGCACTAGCGGTGTAGCCCCGACAACCGAGGGACGCATTCGGGCATGGTAGTCACAAAGACCCATGCAAACCCACGCACCCATTGGAGACACCATGGCAGACTCGCAGACCTTCCAAGGCATCGACGCGGATAAATGGCTGAGGATTAAAGAAGCTGTGCTCAACAAGGCCGGCATAGGCATTAACTCGCTCATCGGTTCTGGCTCTGCAAAGGGAATAACGCTCTCATGGTCCTATTCGCCCGATACGCAAGTGCTGATTACGACGCTGGTCAAGAGAAGCTTCTACGACCCTTCTGCGGAAGTGATTGATTCAGACATTGCTGCAATGGTGGCGGCGGCATGAGCTGGGCCTACCTATATGCAAACAGGCTACCGATTATCTCTGCACTGAGTTTGATTGTAGGCGCTGCGGTAAAGACTGCTCCCCCACCTGGTACCAAGTTCGATCTCTACACGTGGGCATATGACTTCTCCCACCAATTTCTAAACATCACGAATACCCGACTCACGGCTGCACCCGTGGTGACCCCACCGGTAAGCCCAAAAGATTCATAAAGGAGCAGCATATGAGCGTGAAAACAATTCTTTCCGATGTCGTCAAGGGATTTGAGAAGGTGTTCTCTAAGACAGAAGCGGTTGCGGCCGCAGAAGAGCCGTTGGTTGATACCCTTTTCCCTGGCATTGCATTGATTTATAACTCGATCGTCAGTGAAGCTGGTGTAGTTGAAGCGGCATCTGCTGCGGCCAATGCACAGGGCGGCACCGGTGCACAGAAGCTTGCTACAGTTGTGGCAAACGTTACACCCTCCGTGGTTGCGACCGCTGTTGCGAATGGACTTGCCGCACCAACCACCCAAGACATTACGACTGCAGCATCTGCACTCGTCACCTTCCTGAATGTATTCAAGCCTGCGGCTCCGGCAGCGTAAGTGGGACTCTCAGCATGGGCCCCAGCACTCGTAGCCTTAGCTAGCAGCCTCGTTGGCTTAGGGATGCTTTACGCCAAAGTAGGAGATCACGGCAAGCGCCTGGATGATGTAGAGCCCCGCATCGGAAAGCTCGAGATTGAATCTGCACGCAATGAAGGATTCAGGCAGGGCGTGATGAGCAATACGAAATGAGAACCCAAGAGAGAGACGGCATGAGAGGACTGAAGAGTTACGAACAGGCAATCCTTGTGTTTGTGATCTTCTTTCTCTTTGGCTTTGCCTGCAGCGACAAAATTGGACATGCGTTGGGATGGTGGTAAGTGGGGAGACCATCTGAATACTCACTAGAGATTGGCGAAGAGATTTGTCTAGAAGTAGCAACCACCGATAAGGGCATGGAAGCCATTTGCGAGGAAGAGCGATTTCCTTCTGCTAGAACGGTTTATTCATGGCTAATCAAGCATGAGGACTTTCTTCAGAGATACGCGCGCGCGAAAGAGTTGCAAACGCAATTGCTTGCGGACCAGATCATACCGATTGCCGATACCGTGAAAATTGGCACAAAGACCGTCGATAAGCCAACCGGAACTGAGACGACAACCGGCGACATGATTGAGCACCGCAGGCTTCAGATTGAGGCGCGAAAATGGTTGCTTGGCAAGTTGGCTCCTAAAAAGTACGGAGACAAACTGGAACATACGGGGGCGGATGGTGGACCTATCCAGTTCGTTGTAACGCGTGCAGGCGCAAAGCAGTAATATCCACGACATTCATCTTCAGCCCAAGCAGGGGCAGCTTCTAGATCTAATCGAGCGCTCTGCGGCCACGGTTATAGGGGTCGGCGGCGGTCGAGGGGCCGCAAAGTCCGGTGGCGCAGACAGAATCGCACTAATCTTGGCTATCGACCAGCCAGGTGTTCAAATATGCATCGTAATGCGGAACTCAGACCAGATCCGCAAGTTTCATTACGAGCAAATAAAGCGCGACTTTCCGGTGTTGGAGAATTATTCAAACATCTCCAATATGGTCTACAAGATTCCCGCCGGCTCCGCAAAATCTGAGATTAGTTGCAGTTATGCAGAGAACCTTGAAGACGTAAAGCGTAGATTTCGTTCAGGAAACTTTAGATATATCTTCCTCGACCAGGCTGAGCAGTGGACATGGGAAGAGATATCAGAGCTAAATCTGGCGATCCGATCGAAAGGCAATTGGGTCGCGAAGCTTGTTCTCCTATTCAATATGGGCGGAATCGGCATATTGGATTTGCGTAACAGGTTTGGGCCGGTAAAGAAGTTCAATGATAATGAAGATCCCAACCAGTACACATTTCTGCATGTATTCCCGCAGGACAATGTGGAATGGTCTAGGGGAGAACTTGAGCGCGACGGCCTAACTGAAGAAGACTACTATTCTTGGACTGATAAGCAGCGCTTCGACTACTTCACCACCCGCGCTCCCTATGGCAAGAAGCTGAATGCCTTGGATGACGCAACTAGGGCGCGCGACCTGCTTGGATCTTGGGAATCACTCGAAGGCGCTTACTTCGGCAGGGTCTTCGATTACAAGGCAACAATGAAGCCGGCTGAGGTCGCTGAAGGCATCCTCAAGTCGTGGGATGCCAGATGGCTGTCAACTGACTGGGGCAAGACGCACTACTGTTCTACGCATTGGCATGGCAAGACGCTGATGAGCCCCAAAGAAATAGAGCACTGGTTCGGCTGGATAGTTCCCAGACCGCTGACGGTGGTTACTACTTACCGTCGCATGATCGTGAACGAGCAAACCTCGATTCAGGTGGCGCGTGGGATTGTTGAGGCTACGCCAAAGATAGAGCGAGAGCGAATCAAGAGATACCCCTTCAGCCCTGAGCAATTCGGGGAGCGCGATTCAGAAGATACGGTGCCGATAATCATCGGTCGAGAGCTTAGTAAGTATGGAATGCCCCAACCGGAGCATGCGGATAACAGCCGCAAACCTGGCTGGGAGCTGATGTATACGCTTCTCAATAACACGAGGATATGGGCTACGCCAGTTGACCAGCGAACTGCAGAGATGGAAGCAGACGCGGGCGACACAGTGTGGATTATGTCTTCTGAATGTCCAGAGGCGCTTGAAACGATACCGATTCTCATGCGAAATCCAAAGGATTTGGATGACGTAGTGAAGACGGATATGAGTCAGGCTGTACTTGCGATGGACGTGGCTGATGATCTGCGTTATGGATTGCAGTCCGAGTTGGGTTCAAGAACTCACCGCAAACCATTCGAAGTATCGCTATCTGAGGCTATCGCTTCTGCACCAAACATTAACGTCGCTCACATGCGGCACATGAAGATGCTCTCTGAGCGGAAAGGTAAGGCCAGATGGACGGGACGATAGCTGTATTGGTTGGAATGCTGATTGTCGTCACTGCGGGCCTTATCTGGTTTGTGCGCCAAAAGTACCCGGTGATTATCGAAGCACTTGTGGCTGTCGAAAAGCGTGTTGAAGTGCTTGAGAAGCGCAAGGCATTGCTGACTGAGGCTGCTGTGAGCGCAGACAAGCCCGCAGGCGTAGGCAAGCGCACACTTCGCACGTGGAATGAGAATGTCGGGCAGGCTGAGTGAGTATTACCCCGGCAATGCCTGATGTCCAGCAGCAACAGCTTTCAGACGACACGCGCACAGCTATTGCCACGCTGATTACTGGAGTCTTGCAGGAAGAGAAGTCAGCTAGGCGTGCAGAAGTCCGCAAGGCGGGGCAGCAACGTAACTTCCGCAATGGAAATCAGTATTTGTGGTGGGATAACGCTTCGAACTGCTATATGCAGCCTGAGGCTAGCGGCAATGAACTCCCGCGGTTCATGGATGTCTACAACATCTACACACCGCACTGGCGCTCTCTGGTCTCGATTCTTAGCCAGAACCCAACGGGTGTGAACTTTGTTCCTGAAGACTTGCAGGTATCGCTGGATGTAATGGGCGCTGCGAGTGCAGAGAAGATGCGGCACAGGTTTGACCGTCTAGTCCACATGAAAGACCGACAGGCCGAAGCGGCAGGACACTTCTGCACCGATGGCAGAACGGTCACGCACACGTACATCGATAGCAAAGGCAAGCTACGGTGCACGGTTCACGGTGTTCTTGAATCAAAAGTACCGATTTTCGCACGCAAGATGGAGCGCTGGGGTTATTGCGTACTCAGTGAAGAAGTAGATTTATGGGAAGCAAAAGAGAATTACCCGGACTTTGCCGATGACATTAAGGCTGATGCGGACAATAGCGAGATGTCTTACGAGCGGTATGCGCGGCTTGGCATCCTTGCTAACAAGAAGGGTGCCGCGGGCAACGCCGAAGCGCTCAAGAATCTAACCACCGAGCACGTTGCGTGGATCCGCCCTAGCCGCTATGCGAAGGCCTCGGATGATGCTAAAGCAGAGCTAAAAGCGCTCTATCCCGAAGGCTTCAGGGCCACGATGATCAGCAATAAAGTCGTGGACTGCATTCCTGAAGTGATGGAAGACGCGCTGATGGTGGAATGGCCTGCGCCGGGTCAGGGATCTGCAAGGCCTTCGTTGCTGCACGATCTAGTTCCTATCCAGCAGGCATTCAATGACAACCTTAACATGCTGCGGGAGCACATTGACTTCTCAATTCCTGCTCGTTGGATTACGGATACGGTGGATTCAGAGGCGATCGCAGAGCAAAGAGCTGCACCAGGCGTGATTCACCAGATTACGGTGCCCAATGGGGCTTCAATCAACGACTTGGTGATGCAGGAAGAGGTTGCGCAGCTTCCGCCCGAGTTAGTTGCAAACATCGACAGGCTTTTGAGCCTTGCACAGTTCACGACAGGCGACCTACCGGCCCTATTTGGTGACGGAACTCCAGACCAAGAGACTGCAAGCGGGCAGAAGATGCTTTCTGATCAGGCTAAGGGGCAGCTATCACCAGCTTGGGGTGGTTTGCAATGGCTGTTTGCAATCACCTACCAGATCGGCGTGATGCGTGCCGCCGAGATGGTTGCCGACAAGCCTTTGATTGCGGTACCGGGCGCAAACGGGCAGCAGAGATTCAACCCTGCATCGATTCTCGATGGCAATTGGGGCTGCTACCCAGATACAGACTCGAGCTTCCCTGAAACGATGGCGGATAAGCGAGCCAGCCTTCAGGCCGTGCTGAGTCAGTTGGGCGAAGGCGAGCAGGGGCAGGCAATAGTGTTTCACCCTGACAACCTGAAGCTCATCAAGCAATACTCAGGTTTGGAAGACTTAATAATTCCTGGCGCCGAGGCGAGAGACAAGCAGCTCCGTGAGATTGAGCAGATGTTGCAGGAACCACCCGTGCCAGATCAAACGAAGATCCCGCAGTGGCAGCAGGCATCGCAGCAAGCACAGCTTCAGGGCCAGCCACCGCCCGAGATTCCGCTTACGACCTCAGTTCCGGTTGGCAAATACGACTACAACCAAGCCGAACTCGATAAGTGCATTGAGTGGCTCAGTTCGACGGCTTGCTATGAAGAGATGCAAAAGGGCAATCAGCAGGGCGTGCAGAATGTAACGCTTCATGCCGATGCACATGCTGCAGCGATTCAGGCACAGGCACCACCGCCAGCGATCAAGCCGCCAAACGTAACTCTCACTGCACAGATCACCGACCCAGTTGCAATCTCAGAACTTTTGGGCATTGCAGGCGCACAGACGACACCAGAGAACATTGAAGCCTCGAATGTACCCGAGGAGCAGAACCAGGCGGCGGATACGCAATTGAAGGCAGCAGGAGCCCAGCACAAGGCAGTACTTGCAGCCAAGGAAGCGATTACCCCGATTCAGAAGCCAATGACACCCGAACAGCAGCTTGAGGCGAAGAAATCTAACGCCAAGGACAAAGCCAAATGAGAATGATCGGATTCGATGGATACGACATCGGCCCCAAGGTTGAGGGGCAGGAATACAAAGAAGTTCCCGAAAAGGCCAAGGAATATTGGCGCAAGAAACCTGGATTGCAGAAAATTGAAGAGGTAAAAGATGCCCGATGATCTCGGAGCAGTACTTGAATCACCAGAAGTAGATGTAGAGATAGACAATCAGGGTGCAGATGCGCAGATAGACACCGGCGTCGATCCATCGCTTGCACTAGCTGAACCCGCCGCGGAGGTAAAAGACAATACCGACTGGCGCAAGGTCCCTGCTGAGCTGAAGGAGTTCTTCAAAACTCCCGCAGGCAAGGGCGCAAAGGATGCATGGTTTGAGCGCAATGCTTACAAGGAACTGCTTCCTGAAGGTGTAAAGCAGGCTAAAGAGATTCTAGGCTTCCTCGAGGAGCATGGCGGCAAGGATGGCTTGACGACGGCTCTGACTGACCTGCAATCCAAGGCTTCCGAATATGAGGCGCTGTCGCAGAAGATCGAGGCTGGGGACGCCTCACTTGTTACCGACCTGCCACCTGAAACCATCTCTAAGCTTGCCCCAGTAATGGTTGAGCAGTGGAAGCAAGCCGACCCTGAAGGTTGGTCTGCTGCAATGTCGGGCGTGATGGCCGCGACATTGCAGAGCAATAGGATTCCTCTATTCCTCGAGCGGCTTGCTCTGAATTTGGAATATGGAAAGCTGGATGAAGTAAAAACTCAAGTCCAGCAATTGAAAGAATGGGAGGGTTCATTTGCTGCCAAGGCGCAGGTCCAGGGAAAGGCTGGCACCGCTCAACCAAACGCTAAGTTCACGGAGCGTGAACAGGCTCTCAATCAGCGCGAGGAGCAGGCATTCCGATCTGATATGGAGCGCAGTGTCGATTCGTTTCGTGAACCGCTGATTAGCAAGGAGCTTGACACCTTCTTTAAGCGCAGGCCCAACGACACTGAGGCCAAAGACCTTGCAGTATCGAATGTGAAGTCCGAAGTTATCAAGCGTCTCAGCGCGGACCAGGGCTATCAGAAATCTCTCAACGCACTCTGGGCCCGCAAAGACAAAGAAGGCGCTCTCAGGCTCATCAAGTCGCGTGAGACTGCGGCAATTACTGAAGTCGCGCCTAAGATTGGCAGGCTGATATTCGGCAACCCGGGCCCTGTTTCGAAGCAGACCGATGCCGCGAAGCCTGCAACCAAAGTTGATGCTGGATTCGGCTTAGTCGATAAAGCCCCAGCTCCACATCTGATCGACCGCACGCAGACGACAGACGCAATGATTATGCGTGGCAAGTTCATCCTCAAAGATGGCCGCAAGCTGGCCTTGCAGGACTAGGGAGAAATTATGGAAGAGTTTTTCAAGAAATATGGCGTAAAGAACGAGGCTGATTTCTTCAACCACGTCGCGAGCGATTCAATGTTCGCTATGCGTGCAGTCAGTGATCTCTATTTCGCAAAGTTTCCCGCTAAGGTTGTCGAGCCTCAAGTGGTTCAGCATCCCGATGCGGTAAAGCCAGTTGTTGCTGAAGAAAAGAAATAAGTAAAGAAGTAAACCGCCGAACCCACCCACGTCTCTCGGACGCTAAGCGAGTAAACGGGTAAGGCATCAGTAACGCGAACAGTCCCAACGCTGCAAAACCCAAGCAGGCCGAAAGGCAAAAGGGAGACCAGAGCGAAATCACTCTAGAGGTCTCCCCGTGGCTACTGCTCTTAATGCAGGAACACTTGCACTACAACTGGAAAAGGTTCGTAGAACCATTCCGCAGCTTTGGTTTAGTGAGAACGTCTTCCTCACCAAACTGTCTACCCGCGAAGATATGGAAGTAAGCACGCGCCCCACGCGTGTACCGCTCGACATCCAGGCTGGTGGCAACGGCGGCGTCGTCAATCTCGATGGCGGAGATATGGGACGCGGCTCTGCCGGTCAGCGTGCGGTAGGCCTTCTCTCGAATGCCTACTACCGTTGGGCGATTGAGTGGTCTGAACTGTCTGAAGTTGCCAACGACTCCTCGGGCAAGTCCATTCAGAACTATGTAGAGAAAGAAGTTGGTCGCGGCATGAAGAACTTCCGCGCCTTCCTTGATTCTCTCGTGCAGGGCAATGGCGCAGACCAGTTGGATACCGTCACTGCTTATACGGTTGGCGATCCTTCGATCAGCGTCAGCACCCCCGCTCGGTTCTCCGATCAGCAGATTATCCAGATTGTTACCGGCGCAGTCGGTGGTGCGGTGAAGTCTACCAACACCATCTCCTACGTTGACTATCTGAATAAGAAGCTGTTCCTGACTGCGGTGCCTACTGGTACTGCACCTGCTGCTGGCGACTCGGTGCTTGCGGAGAATGCGACCAACGTTGCGAACTCTGGTGTTGCTGGAATCCAGTCGTACCAGGTGTCGTCCGCCTCTGGCACCTTCCTTACCCTCCAACGATCGACCTATCCTGGTCGTCTTACGACCCCATACGTCTCTGGTGGTGGCCTCGCCATTACCCCTGCTTACGGGCGTCTCCTGCTGAACCTGATGAGAATTCGTAACGGAGTCGAGGGTGGCATTGCCTCCAATGGCTTCTTCTATATGAATCTCGACCAGGAAGCTGCATGGGAGAACACCGGCCTCGTCATTACGCAGAACATCTATCAGCAGATTGACGGCAATTCGTCCGTTGACCAGCTGAAGAAGATGCCGCCGAAGACTCTGGCTGGCTATCCCATCGTTCCATCTGTCAAGGCAACACAGGGCCGCATCGACTTTATCGCGCAGGATCATTGGTTCCGTCAGGAAATCTATCCCACCGACTTTTACGACGTGGATAGCAAGACGGTATTCCCGATCTATGGCGGTTCTGGCGGTTTGTCTACCACCAAGATTACCTATCTCGTCTGGGGCGGAAACATCGGTTGCGATGATCCCGCTGCGGGCGCGTATGGTGACACGCTGGCCATACCAAGCGGGTATTGACGAATACTAGGCATAGGGTTATTATGCTCCTATGCCTAGAAACCAACCTCCCGCAATGGAGGGCAGCTTTCCCTGTAGTAAATGCAAGGAAATAAAGCCCTTTGATCAATTCTCAAAAAACCGCACTCGGTATAACGGCAGAGCTAGCGCCTGTAGATCGTGTGCGGTTTTAATTACCGCCGAATGGCAAAGAAATAATCCCGACAAAGTTTTCGCCCGCAACAAAAGATGGAAAGACGCGCACCCCGAACATGTCATCCTTCAGCGTTCTCTTTACAGCAGGGAAAAGCGCCACAGGATGAAGCGCGATCAGCCGGAATTATTGATCGCCAAGGAAAGGGCCAGGACTTGTGGCAACCGCGGCGTAACGGTTGATTGGTATGAGGCGAGGTTGTCTGAACAATATGGTGGCTGCGCCATATGCGGCCGCCCAGATAACTATTCGCGCAATAACTTCAGCATCGACCACGACCACTCCTGCTGTCCGGCGAAAGCGGCTTGTATGAAATGTGTCCGCGGTCTTCTTTGTACTTTATGCAATGCCACGCTTCACAAATTGGAGATGACGCCAGGGTGGATCGAAAAGGCGAAGGCCTATCTGGAGAAATATGCAAAACGCGAGTGAAATAACGATTCACGCCATAGACCTATCGGAGTTTGGAAAGACTCCCTCAGGTCTTCCTTTGTGGCGAGTGGTTTGGGCACCGACACGCATTGAAAAGTGCTGGTGGCGCGAAACAAAGCAGATGTTTGAAGTAAAGATGTACCCCGACCGCGAGGAGTGGATTCTCGAGAAGTGGATGAGTGCACTTGATTTTGCGGGCACACCTGAAGGCCATGCGCAAATGCTGGCTAAGGCCCCAATTTCTATGGAATACCCGACCGACGGAGAGTATGCAGAGTCGATGGCATTCCCGAATAACGAAGCCGTGGGCATGGCGAAGAAAGCCGTCGAGATGCTGATGCACGGCAAGACCAATATCACCGAGAAAGAGCGTATCCAGGCTCTCAGGTTGCGGGAAGAGTTGAAGGAAAAAGATCTGGATGCAAAGACTGCGGATGCAATCAAGGATGTCTTGGACCCGCAATGGTCAGGCAAGCGCGTTAAGCTCTATGACGCTGCCGGAAACACGATTCACTAAGGAGAACCATGAGCAATTCGCGTGATGTTGCAGGCGAAATAGATTCACTAAACCGGAAGAATGTTGAAGTATTGCCGCAAAGTCTTGTGCGTGCAGCGAAGGCCTCGCAAATCTACGTCTTCAACGTCGGCCCAGAGTCGTGGACACGGAACGTTGGCACTGGCACCTATGTCGTGCAGGGCAAGCCGAAGGGCGATAGATACTCCGTTCCGGTAATACTCGATTCAACGATCTACACCACGGTTGTCAGCGACACCGGATTTCGCTGGGCACCATCTGATGGCATGGACGTTGCCAGAGACATTGTGCAGCTCGGCAAGATGTCAGACCTTACCAAATACGGCATCGGCATCTCTGAGACCTGGCCTCCGAGCGAAGAGCAGGTTGCATTCCTTGAGCAGGCGCGAGTCGATATGCTTTCTCAGCGCGTGCAGGATGCAGACGAAGCCTTTGCGGTGAATGGCGGCATGACAACCGTTACCGTTGGCAGTCAGCAGGTAACGCGCTCGAACATTCAGCCGGCACATCGTGATGCACTGAAAGAGTTGGGCTGGGATCGACCATGGGCTGCAAAGAACGTGCAAATGGCGCAGTGCTGGAATTGCGGAAGGTCTGTGCTCCCGACTTCGGCGAAGTGCTTCAACGAAGGCTGCGGCGCTCCACTCAAGAATGAAGAGGCGAAGCAGAAGTTTATCGACGGCGATTTTGAAGAGCCGAAGCGCGGACCCGGCAGACCGAGGGTTGCGTGAAGCGCCTTTTGTTAGTGGCTTGCCTGATGGCTGCCCCACATGCCTTCGGGCAAGCTGGATGCAGCTCTGGGCCTAATGGATGCGGTCAGTTGAATACGAGCGCCTTCCTGCTTGCCCAGACGGCCTCTGCTGCGACTATTCCGCTGAGTACTGCCTCGGTAATCTCGGGAACGGCTGCAATCGCAACAATCACGCCTCCTATCAACTTCTCAACCACCGTCGGCGGCTGCTATGACATCCTTGCAACCGGAGCCTGGACGACTACGACTGCGGGGAACATCTTTGCGGTAATGACGGCAGTTCCTAACACAACCTACCGCGCCTGCTACTTCACTGTTGCCGGCGTGTCGAAGTGGTTTATTAAGTGAGTCCTTTGGTCGATGGGGCATTAGGAAATCCTTACCCAACAATAGAAACGATAATGAACCAGGCTCGCGTGAGGGTGAATGATGCCTCGAACGATATCTCTGGCGATCTACTTACTGATGATGCACCTTACACCCCGACCATCTTGAACACGGCATGGAGATGGCTGCAAGGCAGAGCTTACACCGCGGGCGTCGAGACTTACCTTCAAGAAGTCGTGATCTACAACTTCCCCGTCCGCGCCTCCAATGACCCGTCTTATCAGGCATTCATTGGATGGCAGGGATGCGGCGACGGGCAGAACCAATACGAATCACCAGCGTTGCCGCAAGACCTGATTCAACCGCTTTCGATCTGGTCTAGGCCTTCGGTTGCGATTGCTTCGGATGGAACGCAACCGACTAACGAAGTTCCCTTCAGGCTCATGACCCAGGCGACAGACGGTCTACCGGTATGGCTTGACCCTTGCGTTTATGACTGGCGGCAGGATGGACTTTATTTCTTTGCCCAGACGTTCACACAGGATTACCGCATCCGGTATGCAGCTTATCGAGCGAACCTCGACATCACCCAGCCCAATTCTCTGGTGCCAATGATGATGTGCGAAGACGTTATGTCCGCACGCGTGGCCTATGAGTATGCGAATCTCCGCGGAGCTGCACAGGCACCAGCGATGATGCAGATGTCAGAAGACGCTTTCGGGATCATTGCTCAGCGCACGAGCAGGCGCAAGCAGCGCCAAAGTATTAGACGGCAGGGATACTCGGGCCGTTTGAGTAACACCCGCAACATATTCTACCCAAATATTCCCAGCAACTAGCACACAGGAGGATTCATGGCAGTCACCGTCTCGGCAACACGCACGCATAGCTCTTACTCAAGCTCAGTCATTCTCTCTTACATAACTCTCACCCTTTCCGGAACCTATGTCACTGGAGGATTTGCCTTCAACCCTCTGACTGTCAAGGCTGGGCCCGGATCTTCCCCTCTACCCAGCGCCACGGTCATCGCGTTTGAGGCTCTTTCGCAAGCTGCATACGACTATTACCTCGTTGGCGCCGGATCGTCGGCTGTCATCAAGATCTTCACCCCTGCGGGCGCAGAACTGGCCAATACGACGGCTGTCCCTGAAGCAACATTGCTTGCACTCGTTCACATGCGGAAGCTTGGATAATTGAACAACGTAGAGGGCTGCGTAGAAGTCCCATTGGGGACGTTCGGGGGCAATAATCTGGACATGGATCCCACCGACTTGCCGCAAGGCTTGTCTTGGGGATGCTCAGATGTTGCATTTATCCCCGGAGAAGTCTTTACGCGGCCCTCACTGCAACGCTTAAGCACTGTTGGGACTACTGCGCAGGCTGTCTATTCGGCAGACTTCAAAAAGCCAGACGGAACAGTATCAAGCCTTACCTTCTACTCCGACGGAGGAATGTTTTCGGACGGAATCAAGTTCGGACAGACCACTGCCGGAAATAGGTTTCATGTCGAGAATGCTTTTGGCAAAGCTTACATTGCAATATCTGACGGCTCTTATGGCTCCGATGTTCCACTGCAGTTCACCCCTGAAGGATATTTAGACCGCGTAAGTCAGGATGGGCCTGGCGCACCACCGACGGTAAGCAACTACTCCCTGCCTTCGGTGGCGCTTATAACTGGCTCTGGGGGGGCAGCAGTAACTGTTGCAACGGCTCAGCCTATCGACCCCACGCAAGTGCAGATAGGTGGCCAAAGGGTTGGTCAAGATGGAGAAGGCTATACCCCTCCAACATTCGAGACCTATTACACCTCACTCCTGATTACAACGAGCACAGCGCATGGCCTAACTGTTGATGAAGTTGTTGTTATCGCGGGAAATAGTCTCTATAACTTTGCCTCGGCAACAGTTACTGCGGTCGATAGTGCGACTACGTTCGAGGTATCTCTCTTCAGCCAGTCAGCGGCAACGGGAGCGGGTGGAACAATAACTCCCTCTGCGCCCTTTCTTGTACGCAATAACAATGTTGTCACTGCAGCTTCAGCCACACCGAACAGCCTCCGGAATGGATATCAGGTAACAATCTCTGGGGTTGCCGATCAAAGTTCCGCAATCAGCACGATAGTTATCGATAATGAGACCAACAGCGGAATAGCGACAGTAACAACTCCCGCACCGCATGGCTTGGTTCCTGATGACGTGGTTTCCCTGGTCAACATCCCTACTACTGCAGTAGGCGGCGGTATTGCAACGTGGTCACTATCTGGTGGGCTTGCGACAATCACCACAAACACCCCGCACTTCCTGACGGCGGGGACCGATGTAATCGTTACCTTTGCGGGATACGATGGGGCACCGCAGATCGTCTCTGCGGTACCAAGTTCTACCTCTTTCACCTTCCCGCTGGATAACGGTCTAACCTCCGGAACGGGTGGCACGGTACAGCTTCCATGGCCTTTGGCTTCCGGCTCTCAGGTCACGGTCCAGACGGTTCCGAATGCAACGACGTTTACCTTCTCTTTTGCCTTCAATGACGGCACCTGGACAGGCGGAACGTTTGGTTTTGCATGGAATGGAACGTTCTATGTCACGAACGTACTCTCTGCAACAGCATTCCAGTATTCGCAGGTCGGTCCTGACGCCCTGATTCAGTCGGGCACCGGAACAGTCACACCAGCGGGGCAGATTTCACCGGGTACGCACTCGATTGTTCAAATATTCCTTACCAGGACGGGATATCTGACGATTCCCAGCCCCCCGGTACAGGTAAATGCGTCTGGCGGGCAGTATCTGTTCCTTTCGAACGCGGCGATCGGCCCCAGCAACGTTGTCGCTCGCTGGTTTGGGATCACCGGAGCGAATGGCGGCAAGTATTTTGTCATTCCGGTTCCACCTAGAGATCCCGCGCAGCAATACTTGATCGGAACCTCGACGGTGATCGCGGACAACACAACTTCGTCGGCCATCTTTGACTTCTCGGACGAATCCCTTTTCTCTGGAATCGGTATTGACATTCCCGGAAACAACCTCTTTGCTCTTGAAGTTCTTGGACCGTGCTTGGGGTTCTTTAGCTACGCCTCGAGACTGAATTCATGGGGCGAGCGCAATAAGATTCAGCAGTTCCTTAACATGGGATTTGAGGGCGGATTCCTTGCCTCTGCAACAAACAAGCCCTTGGGTTGGACTGTTACAGGCTCTGATGGAAGTTTGACGGCGGGAGACTACGGACAGGCATGGACAGCAACCACAGCAACAATCAGTCAGTCGGCTTATCAGGACCGCAACGGCATAGCGATTATTCAGCCGAACACGCTGTACACCTATCGGGCGTGGGTGAATGGTACCTCAGTGGCGACTTTGAGTTCGGCATCAACGGGGTTCAGCACCACGGCAACTATTACCGGAACCTCAACCTTTGGGCAAGCCAACTTTGCTGTAACACCTGTGACGATTCCGACTGACCTAGTAATTACAATTTCGCAGAATGGAACTACGACGCACGATGAGTTGGAGATTATCTATACGCTTAATCCCCGCCGACTGACTTCGCGGGCATCTTATGTGAACAATCCTGAGTCCATGGACGGCGTAACGGGGTTGCTCGGGCCCGCAGCAGACCCGCACCCAGTCTGGGCAATGGAAGAGCGCAAAGACGTGCTCTGCTTCCTCACGAACGGGCCGAATGGGAGCCTTTATGAGACAGAAGACACGCCTTCGGGCGAGCCTGTCACTTGGGACATCAGACACATTGCATCGGAGTGCGGAGCAGTATCAGTTTGGGGCATCACGAAGTTTGAGGACTGGTTTGAGTGGATTTCGGACACCGGCTTGAGGATATTCGACGGCTCGAACATCGAGAAGATGAGCCAGGAACTTCAGCCTTGGTGGAACACGCTCAATCCCGCTGCAAAGCAATTCAGCGTGCTCGCGAACGATCCGATCACCAGACGGACCTACATTGTGGCGGCGACTGGCGCTGCTACTGTCACGAACGCGATGTATGTCTTGGACTATCAGGAGTTGAACACGGCGAGTTTACTAGCCAATGCGGGTACGCTAAGAATTGGATACTCGGGCAAGGTCATAACAACCGATCTGACTAGAAAATGGTCGCCATGGTCGATGACCATGAATTATGCGGGGCTTTTGACGCAGCCCACTGGTGAATGCATCATGACGTTCTGCGGCGGGACTGGCGGAGCACTATCTGATCCGGCCAATTCTGCAATATACAGCCTTGCAGAAGGTGAAATAACCGGAATAGATGCGGACTATGGACCCTTCTGGCAGAACTCTGTGTATCCATCGTATTTCTTTCTTTCAACAGACGATGCCCAGCAAAGACAGCTTGGGGCGCACAGACTTTTGCATAGCTTTTTGACCGGAAACATCACTGGTGCGGGAACTGTCTTCTTCGTTCCATACCTCAATAGAACTGATAATCCTGCAGCAATGACGCGGGCCCTAGCTGTGGCCTTGGACACGCCCAGAGACCTTGAGTGGGCCTTGAATGTCGCCTCAGAAAGAGTCTCTTATCAACTCTGCTGCCAACCTGCTGGGCCTCAGCCTGCACCGTCCACCGCACCTGCCGGATTCCGTATCTCCTCGATGACGCTTGCGGTACTCAATCATCCATTTAGTCCGATCAGAGGCAAGAATAGCTAATGGCAGACGCATCGATACCTCGCTTATCTGCCATCCAGCAGAAGGATGACGATGTTGGGCGTGCTCTCAAATATCTGCAGGGAGTAGTGAACAATATAGGCCAGCAGACCAACGCTGCACCTATAGGATCTACGCCACCACCGCAAGCCCATGCATCGCTCTCGGTCAAGGGCGGTGCGGGAATCTACGATATTGCCATAGCAGACAACAGCCCGAAGTTTATAGGTCACTCAAACTTTGTTGAGTATTCGCAGGACGCGTCATTCTCAAATGCCCATGTAATCAGTCTGGGCCCCAGTAGGAATCATCGGGCTTCACTTGGTGCAGGACCATATAACTTCCGTTCCTATTCGGCCTACCCGACGTCTGCACCATCTCAGCCTGTCTACCACCCTGCTGTTTCAGGTGCGGGCACCGTAGAGCCTCCCATGCAGCAAGCGCAGGGCTCTGGTACGTCGCAAGCACCCGGTGCTGGTTTTGGAACGGTGCCTTTCAACGCACCAACGCAGCCCAAGAGACAGTGATTAGACCGATCCGCAGGGATGACATTGCAAAGCTGAAGTCGCTTGGCGGATTTGAGTGGGAGTTTGGTCTGGACTTCATTGAAGGCCTCGTTTCAGTGGATGCAAATGATCAACCAATCATGTTTGCAGGCGCATGGCATCGCGCAGAAGTCCACATTGCAGTAGATGCCAAGTATTCAACGCCTGGTGCGCGGCTTCTCTTGTTGAAAGAGCTGCACGACGCAATGCAGGCAGAGATGAGAAGTCGGGGCATTGGGCAGGCAGTCACATGGTTCGATGAAACAAAAGATAGATTCAAGCAGCGTTTGCAGTCGTGGGGATGGATAGAAAGCCAGAAAAAAAGCTGGCACAAGGAGATTTGATGGCATCTGGGTCTGGAGTAGAGAAGAACGCGCTGGCGGCATCATCGAATGCTGGGAATCAGTCTCAGTCTGCCTTCAATTCGATAAATCCGATCTATAACAACCTCGCCTCTGGCACGGTTGGCTATACGCCCACGGAGAAGGCTAATCAGCTAACCGCAAGCTCTCAGTCTCTTGGCGGTGGGGTTGCTGGAGCTGTTGGACAGGGTGGTTTGTTGGCAGCACGCACAGGCAACGCAGGCGGTGCGGCGGCGGCTCTTGATGATGCCTCACGACAGGCTGGCGTGCAGCAGGGCGAGAATGCTCTCGGAGTGCAGAATGCAAGCGATCAACTTGCAACCCAGAATCAGAGAGTCGGATTGTCTGGGCTCAATTCGATTTATAGCGGCGGCAACAGTGCAGGAGAGAACTATCTCGGCACGGCGAACAGTGCACAGCAAGCCGCCGCAGCTAGAACGCAAGGTTATGTCAAGATGGGGCTGGGAGCGCTTGCTGGGGCAGCAGGAGCTTAATGAATACGCCTAATCCTCTCATCGCAGCCTATCAAGCTAACCAGAATGCACAGGCCCCAGCTTTGGGGACGTCTATTGGTGTTGCTTTGCCTTCTGCTGCACCAAGCATCGGGCCAGCTTTGGGTTCACCGCTAGTCACTCAGGCGCCACCGACGCAGACTCAAACCGACCAGACCGAGCGCAACAGGCTAATCAACACTGGTTCAGGTGTAGACCAGATCAGCAACCCACTCTTGCGGGGCATTGCAAAGACCGCGGATATTGTGGGCTCAGTGTTTGCGCCCAATCTGGCGCAGTTTATCCCCGGCACGACCTTGCACCACCAGCTATTGATGAATCAGGCCACGAACAATGTAGAGAAGGATCAGGCGGAAGACGAAGCGGACACCCACCAGCAGGATCAACAGGCGCAGGTGACACAACGGCAAGCCCTCGCCGAGCAGGAACAGGCGAAGGCGTTCGCCCTCACTCATCCTAAGCCGGTTGCGGATGTTCCCCAGAAACCCGAGAACCTACAGCAGGAGTATGCGGACGCGGTAACATCTACGATTGGTCGCGGCGAAGATCCCGCGCACGATCCCAAGGTTCAGCAGTTAGCGGATGCCATTACTAGTCTTCAGCGACAGCCCGCGGCTAAAGAAGCGAACAAAGACGACAAATACATTGCGATCAACGCCAAGCTATCCGCTGGCCAGCCACTTAGTCCAGATGAAACTGCGTTCAAGTCGGGTTATGAGCACTACGTGAAGGTAAACAAGATTGACCCTGCGGGCGTTCGTGTCCAGGCTATGCTTTCAATGCCTCAAGCGATCGTAGACCCCAACGACCCAAGCCGGGAAATTTTCACGACTCGTAAAGGTGCAGTTGGGCAAGAAGCACCCGGAAGCGGCGAAGCTAAAGCGGCACGCGGTGCAGATACGTACTTCACAACAGGCAAAGGCGGTCAGTTCCTTGCCTCTGCTACTACCTCACAGAATCATCTTCAGCTACTCGGGCAGGCGGCTCAAGCTCTAGACAATGGAGACTCCACACTCCTCAATTCTGCGGCACAAGGCTTCGCCAAGGCTACAGGAAGTGCGGCCCCGACTAACTTCGATGCAGTGAAGAATGCAGTCAATGGCGAAATAGCCAAGGCCCTCACTGGAAACGTGACCGTATCTGAGCAAGCAGCATTAGAGCATGACATGAATAATGCATCATCCCCCAAACAGATTGCGGGAATCGTGCAGAAATATACCCAGCTTATCCAAGGTAAGAAGGATGCCCTTCAACAGCAGTACAACTCTGCCAAACAAGGACAAGCCAATTTCGGCGGAACGACTCAGAATGCGCCTGCGGCTACTCACGTCTTCAACCCAAAGACAGGAAAGATTGAGGCCATTCAGTAATGCCAAAGAATGTCCAGCTTCCTGATGGCCGAGTAGTAGCTTTTCCTGACACGATGAGCGATGACGATGTTTCTTCTGCAATTCAGAAGGACCTTGCAGCCAACGCGCCATCGCAGCACCCTGTTATGGATGCGGTAACCAACTTCGGCAAGGGCGTTCTAAAGAGTGGCGTAGGCACAATGTCTGCATTGGACGAGTTCGCACAAAAGCATCTGCCTGCATTCATGACTACCCCGATCGGACAGACCCCAAATGCGGCAAATTCGCAGGCTGCTACTGATTACGCAAAGAATCTCGGAACTCCCGTAGGAACTGCGCAGGCGGTAGGCAAGGCAGTCGGTAATGCAGCACAGTTCTTGATACCTGGTGATGCTGAGGTTGCGGGCGCGGCCAAGTTGGCCCCTTATCTTGGCGGGCTGGGCTCTAAGATGGCTGCTGGTGCTCTAGGCTCCGCGATTGTCAATAAGGCCGAAGGCGGCAGCGCTCTCGCTGGTGGAATAGCTGGAGCTGCTGGTCCAGTTATAAGTCAAGGGTTGAAATCTATCGCACCGGTAATTGCAGAGAAAGCGCTAGGCGTCCGCGGCGTAGATCGCGCAATGGGCAGAACTCCTGGGGACGCCATTCTCAACGATACAACCGGTTTGACCCCCGGTACGATCGCAGACCAAGCCAATGATGTCAGTAACGGCCTTACTTCACAGGTTGAGGGAATGCTTGCGAAAGCTCCAGATGGAACTTTGGCACCCGCTCGGGATGTGGCGAATAGTTATCTGGGTACAGCGATAGGCAGGAACAGCGCAGAATCTATCAAGAGAACTTCCGGCGTTGCCGATCAATTGACTCGGCAACTCGGGTCAGACGGAAAGCCTCTCATGGAGCCAGTCCCCAGCCTGCGCTCCAAGGGGGAAGGCGTCCAGCCTGTACAAATCCCCGAGACGGTACCAGCAAGCAAGCTTCTGGACCTAAAGCGGGGTATAGGAGAACTACAAGGTTCGTGGAACCCGGCAGTTCCCAACAAGTTGGGGGATTCTGCGACTGGCGCCGTATATCACGCCCTGGATTCGCAGATGGATCAATTGGCACCCGGAACGGAAGGCCTCAATCAAAGGATTTCATCTTTGATCCCAGTAGCGAACCGCGCAGGAGCGGCAGACTTAAACGATGGCGTCATTGCCCGAACGATTGGAAGATTCGGTAAACCTACGGGAGCTTTAGTCGGTGCAGGACTGGGAGCAGAGGCTGGCAGGGAACAGGGCGGGGCCAAGGGGGCATTGATTGGGGGTTTGACTGGGCTTGTGGCTCCGGAGATTCTATCGAACCCGACTACCCTGATGAGCGGCGCTCGAATGATGTATTCTCCCGCGCTCGGCAAGCTGATTCCAGCAGCAGCAGGGTTGGGTCTTCAGCTAGGAAACAAACAAGACCCAAGCGCAAAATAAAGCAGAAGCAAACGCGAAACCACTAGCTTCTTTCCCTGGAAACCTTCGCTCTCTGACTCCTACGAAAATTCCGGTTCCAAGGGAAACTACGGCAAGTAGAGCAAGTATCGATGGAATGATCATAACCACCTCGGAACAACAGAGTACACCCAAAACCCCAACATTTAGGAGAAAAGATGCGCAAGTTACTAATGTGCTTGGCCCTGATGACTGTTGCCATATCGGCTTTTGGCCAAGGCGTTAGAACCGATTTAAGTATCACGCAGACAGCCTCCAATGCACCAGTTGGAGCCTCGGCCAATGTAATGACTGTTCCCAACGCGATTGTAACGATGTGCGCGTATCCCGCAACCGGCTCTCCCTGCACCAATACGGTGCCCCTATTCTCCGATCTCGGCCTGACTCAGCCACTTCCGTCCAATCCTGTTACGGCAGACGCCAAGGGCAGGGTTGGTTGGTTTGTTGCACCGGGAATCTACAGCTATACCGTGCAGACACAAAGCGGCGTTGTAGTTGGGCAATACACGTTAAACGACAATACCATCGGCATCCTTGCAGCCCCATCAACCAGCCAGACCGTAACGCAGCCGACGGGGACGAACCTAAACATTATCGGAACTTTGGAGCACAACGGACTCCCTATCGGCAACTCCAAGACCTTCTACGGAAGCCTGTTCAACGCCTCTACTTTCACTTCAATCTCAGCCTTCACGCCAAACGGCACGACGCCTGCGATTTCGGAGGGTGCGCTCGTATTCAGCGGCGGAGTGAGTGGATTTGGCCAGTCTTTGGACCTCAATCAGTTCACGACCCTTCCGCAGTGGTCGATTTCAGCAACGTATGCGGTTGGTGCTATTACGGGTTCCAGTCAGGGTATCGGATTCGGCATCAGGAGCTACGAATCCAGCCTGAACGCCGTCGGCTCGCTGAACACCCAGACGGGAGCTAACCAAGGCTTCCTTTTCCTCTATGCGGGAACGGCTAACTCGGCAACATCGGCGACTGCATTAAGCTTCTCGGCTGGCGATTCGATTCAGATTACGATGACGCGGCAGTTCGACACGATTACATTCACGGCCTCGGATCTGACTACGAAATCTGCGGCGATATCTGTTTCCTATCAGTACCAATTTGCCTATCCGCAGGCGAACATCCTTCCGAATCGTGGAAGATTTGCAGTATTCAACTTCGGCGGAACACAGACACTTACCAGTTTGAGTATTTCTTCCGCAGCGCCCATAGGGGCTGACTTACTCTGCGTTGGCGACTCTAAGACAGTTTCTTACTATGCAGGATCATACTTAAACGGCTATTGCCAGCAGCTGCAGAGGCAGATGCTTGCGGTCAACGAATCAGGCGGCTCAGACACAACGGCAGATGTTCTCGCGGTCGTACCTGAAATCATTGCGCTAAAGCCTAAAGCTGTCCTGCTGAATATCGGAAGAAACGATATCGGTGCGGGGGTTCCGTTCTCAACCTACTCGGCAAACTATGCGAGCATCGTAAGTCAATTACAGGCCGCAGGAATTACTGTTTACCACTTACTTCCGATCTACGAGACGGTAGTAAATCAGGCCCCGCTGACGGCATTTATTCAGGCGACCTACCCCGCCGCGAACATCTTCGACGCGGGATTGCAGAATTACGCTGGGGTCCTTTCTCCAGACGGCATCCACCCTACCCCACTAGGCGAAGGCTATATCACAAACGCTGCATTGGCGTTCTTCAGCAATCTAGGCTTTAACTCAAGCTATTTCAATTACTCCGCTTCGCTTACTAACTGCTACTCCCAGACTATCGGTGTAGCCTCCTTTGGTTGCCCGCAGTATCGCTTCGGCATCAATCAAAGCCAGCTAACAACGACGGCCTATCAGCAGGTAGGTACTCTGGCGCAGACCAACGACGCTGCAAACCCATTTAGCCTAAACGTATTCCTTACGGGCAACGCGACGGCTTCCCTGAGGCAATACACCCTGCAGACTCAGCAGATTGGATCGGGTAACTCTGGAGTTCTAGCCCTGCAGCCTTTAGGGGGAAACCTGTTTCTTGGTGGCAACCCTACCCTTATCGGAATCACCGGCGTACAGCAGTGTCTGCAGGTCAATACCTTCGGCGTGATGAGTGGGATTGGTCAACCTTGCGGTGCCATCCCGTTCGCTACGCCCGCAACGTCTTCTGCGGCCTGTACTGTTCCCCAATTCTCATATGACGCTGCCTACCTCTACACATGTGTTGCCACTAACACTTGGCGCAGAATAGCCTCCGTTTCTTTCTAAACCAACCTTAAGGAGCATCAATGAAACGCATTCTCATCGCGGTCGCGGCTCTGTGCCTAAATTCGGCGTTATACGCGCAGACTGGCGTGAGATATGACGGGCGTGTCACTGTTGCAGGCACCAACGCACCCGTAAATGCTAATGTGCCCTTGATGGCTGTGCCCAATGCCACGGTTACGATTTGCTCAGACGGTGCCTGCCAAGATCCAACCATCGTCTATAGCAACCAGGCTTTGACGGTTTCGATTGGTTCTTCCCTTAAAACTGATGGGCAGGGAAAGTTTGGTTTCTATGCCTCATCGGGCTCCTACTTCTATCAAGTGCAGCTCCCCTCGGGCACCATTCAAGGCATCTTTCCGATCACTTTGGGCGGTTCTGGTGCTTCGATCACTCCCTCAATTCCAGTGCTCGCCAGTAATTCAAGCGGTGCTGGTGTAGCGGCTTCCGCTTCGGGCGTGGCGGGCTTGTTTGGCTGCACATCTACCCAGATTCTCAATGGGGCTGGCGGCTGCTCCACGAATGGCGGTTCGGTTCTAGGGCAGCAGTACCGCATCTCTGGATTTACTGGCTCTGGCTCGGGATCAAGCACAGCCCTTGGGCAGACGAACTCCTTTACGGATGCAACCGGAAACCCCCTCACGGTACCCGGTGCGCTTGGGGCCTACACGACAAACGGTATGGGCAACACAGATCTGACTGGAGGGATTGCAGCAAATCTTTCCTCGCCCACCGCTTCAGCCTTGATGGTTCCCCCGAACAGCTCTGACACCTACTCCCTTGGTGGGCTCCCCGTTACACCTGGATTCGCGCCCATCAACTTTTATGACTACCGCCTCAACTCGACTTGGGAGTACCACGTCAATCCAGGCACGGCCTCGCCGGGAAACAGCACGAACGTGGGCCACGGCATCAACTGTCAGTTTGGCGCACTGCTCACCGCCGGATACGGCTTCTATCAATGCGCCCCTAGCGTGATGGTTAAGCAGGGCGGCGGAGTCAACCTTGAGGACTCTTGGACGAATGTTCAGCAGTTCTCCCTGGTTGGCACTTTCCAGACTCGTGGTCAGAAGTACATGCAAACCACAATTAGCCACTTCTTCGGCGGAGGCGATCAAATTCGTTCCGAGAATGAAGGGACCTTTAGGGCAGCTTGCACTGATTCGAGCGGCGAATGCATCAAGGAAGAAAGTAGCCATATGGTTGAGGTTTTGGGACCGTCTGGCACGGTGACGAGTTACAACTCTTCAACTCTTCGGATCGCCCCGAACTGGACGAGCCTTGGGACTAATGTGGGCGATGGCGAGTTTGTGGTCAACACCACTGCGCCGACCTACACAGGCGGAAACATCAGTTTGAATACCGCTGGTGGAACTGTTGTTCCATCACTCTATAACTCGACTGTCACTCTAACCCCGTCCCCTTGGCAAGCGACAGTAAGTTCCGGATGCGGAGCGATTACGCAGTCGGATGAGCCGGCCTCCGCTGCCTGCACCGTGAGCGTGACTGTAAACACGACCGCGCCCACTGCTGGCAGTGTCGTGTGCTTTGCAGATCCCTCCAGGTTTGAACAGGCTGCAGTTGTAAGTCTTAGCGGATCGACCTTGACGGTAAAAGTACGCTACACCCACTCGGCGGGAACTCCTGTAATGTATGGCGGGACTTGCGGCCTTGCGGCGATTCTGTTGCAGGGTGAAACGGCCTATACCGGACTCGCAGACCCTATTCCCTATATGGGTGGTGGTTCTCCTTCTGCAAGCACGACCTATGTCGTGATGAACGTGCTGGGGAACCAGTTGAACAACGAGGAGTTGCCGATACCTTCTAACAATGCGGGATCGCTGTCTGGCTGCACACTGAATCGATCGGGTTCGACCGTGAGCACATCCTGCCAAATTCCTCCAATCTACAACGGCTTTAGTCAAGTGTCTTCTGCATCCCCCATCACCGTCACCGGGAATAGCTGCAGTGATCTTAACGGCACGATCACCGGGGCTATCACCACGAATCGCAATGGCTCGAGTTGGACCATGGCTGGCACTTGCACCACCGGTACAGGTGGCTCTCTTCAGATGACGAACATGAACAACTTCGCCATGTATCCCGCAGCGGAAACGACCGCTGTCAACCCCGACGGAACGGTGACTGTAGAGGCAAACAACGCTGGGTTTGCTGCAGGCCAGGCTATCTACCAAATGAATCATTATGCGACTCAGGTCAACTCGAAGGGCGAAGAGGTCAACGTTTTGACGCAGAGTCCAACTGGTGGGAACGTGATCCACGAGTCGGAACTGGGGGGATTCGGACTCTATAACGCCAGCTACATTGAGCTTGATAACGAGAACTTTGGAGAGGAGCTTATTGGCTCAGGAGGAACCAATAACGGACTGTTCAGCTTTGCTGAGGTCAGGGTTCCCTATCAAAGCATGTTTAGTGCGACCTACGCGCCGCTGAACGGCGGAACTTATGGCTCGATCGGTTGCCCTTACACAGTGGGCGGAAATGCGGTCTGCACAGCAAACTCTCCAGCCTATAGCTTCTACAGTTTTGCAGGCTATAACAGCTATCTCCAGACTCAATATGATCCCGTTACGAATACGTTTTCTTTCTTCGGTGGAGGAACGAATGCCACTCTTTACACGCAGAACTTTACTTCGAGCGGAACTGTAAACATCGGCGGAACTGTAAACCTTTCGGGCACGGTGACGCTCCCAAGTTATTTCGCTCGAACGGATACAGCCAACACGTTTGGACAGATTCAGACCATTTCTACTAACGCCTTCTCGGGCCTCAATGTAATATCTTCAGGGTTTTATGGTGCGGCCCTCAACATCCAGAGCACAGAGCAGACTACATCAGCCCTACAGGGATGGGACCTGTGGCAGACAGGAAATTTTGGGGGACCCACCGGCGTAGCAGTGGGCTCTTTTGTAATAGCAGACCAACAGACCAACATTAGCGTTTTTGCAGCAACAGATACCGGAGACTCCACTCTCGGCCTGCCGATGGCAATGGGCACGGGCAGCACAGTAAACAACACCTCGGGTGTTCCCGAGTTAATCTGTCTTGCGGATGGGACTAACTGCACGACGAGTTCAGTTGTTCCATCCCCGCAATTCCAATTGCCCTACTACTCTGCGGGCGGGTCAGGAAGCGCGTTGACAGGAGATTCCCAAATCACCACAGATGGAGCGGGAACTCTTTCTGCATACCACATGCAACTCAGCGACACAGTGAACAATGCAGCGGACGAATATTTCACAGGCAGCGGTGGGGATTCAACCTGTGTCGTCACTACGACAACAGGAACATTCAATAACTGCATCAAGGGTGGCGTGCCAGTCGTCTCTGTGGCTTCGGTGAACTCAGGCGCGTTCTCGCCTTATCTTACTGCCGCGAATGTGATTGCTGGGGCGAATATCACGCTCACGCCTTCCTCGACGGGTCTGACAATCGCAGCTACGGGCGGCGGTAGCGGTTCGGGCACGGTCAACTCAGGAACTGCCTTCTCTCCAACTTATTATCCTGCGACCGGAACGGCCGTCTCTGGAACTACGCCATTTACCGGGTTCGGCTATTTCAGCACTTCAGCAGCCCCGACAGCAGCTACGGCCACACAAGCTGCAACGCTCATCTCCGGCCTTACTGGTTGCACCACTGCTGGATACGTCTTCACGCCGCAGGGGAACGATTGCGTAGCGAATTCGGCTACTGTGGCTGGATTCACCTTCACGCCGAACACGACTGGCTTCTCAATTGCCGCGGGGACGACCTCAAAGACACTCACGATAAACAATACGATGACGCTGGCCGGAACAGACAGCCTTACCTACACCTTCCCAACTACTTCAGGAAGCCTATGTGTTATCTCGGGAAGCTGTTCTATCACTGGAGGGTGGTCTTTCGCCGGGAATTCATTGAAGGTCAACAGCGTTCCTATTTATGCGCAGGAGAGCAATGTACCTGCTTGCACCGGTGCTGAAACCGTAACGGCAGGATTCTCCATGTGGAGCTGCCAGATTACCGGCAATGTGACGGGAACAACTCTGGCCGCGCCTGGAACCGGAGCGGGGATGACAGTAACTCTCGTCTATTCGCAGACCGGATCAAACACATTCACTGCAGTTCTTCCAAGCAACATCATCTCGCCTAGCAGCCTCGCATCCAGCACGATCACTGTTACCGCTGGCAAGAGAAGTATCTACACGCTAGAGTACACCGCGAATACCAGCAATGGCGGGCCTGGCTGGATTCAGCTTTCCAGCGAGATCAACCAATGAAGAGACTACTTCTTCTCCTCTTGCTTTTACCGCTGCGCATGTTTGGCGCAACCTATACCGTCACGGCTACGCATTTAACCATGCATGCCGGTGATCAGGTGCCACCGCTGATCTTCACCGTTTCCACGTATAGCGGAACCTACGCCAGCGTGTTCAACGGCCAGCCTACGCTAAGCACCACGGCAACGTCTTCCTCGGTAGCCGGGACCTACCCAATCACAGTCACAGCGGGTTCGATGAGCCCGGTGAGCGGAGGGGACTCTCTGACCTTCGTTGCGGGCTCAATGGTGGTTCTGGCTCCGGATGGAACTGGCGCGAACATAACGACCTCAACCTACCCGTCCGGATTTACTACTGGCCCAGCCTTCCCTGCATTCAATGTCACTTCTAACGCAATCGCGAATCTGGTAGGCGATGGGACGACAGATAACGCCGTGAATATGCTTCGGCTACTGGATTTCGGACGCGGCACTCCTTTCGAGACGGTTACGGTGACAGGCGGGACAACCGTAACAACCTCTGGAGCATGGCCCTTTACAGGAATCGCTAATGGCTCCATCGTGGCTCTCGGCGGAATTCCGAACACGATTGCTTCAGTGACGAGTGCCACGGTCCTTACGCTGGGTACTTCCGTCACCAACGGCACCTACACCATGTTTCTTCCGTGGTGGAAGGTAAGCCTATCGGGTAATGTCGTGACCTTGGTGAGTGGAGTTCCATTCACTTCGATACCGTCAAGCTATTTATATACAAGCTCGGGTTCACCGGGAGCCGGGTTTATCGTCGCGGGCGTGGCCACTTACATCACAGTCACCGATGCCTCTCATCTGGCTCTGGTGAATCCCGCGCCGCAGTTGAATGGAGCGACACTGACGGGCGTGGACGGCTTCCTTGGAGCCTCCGGATCAGCCAACTACGGACCACAGGAAGTCTCGATGTACTGGCCTGCTGGAGTCTATGCGACAAGTCAAAACGTGAGGATGCCGGGTGCTTTCTGGGCCATGTGGGGTACGAATCCGCAGACCTCCTACATCAAGCTTCTTCCTAACTCGATCATTGGGAATGTAACGCAAGTCCTTCCGCAGACGAACGAATTCTGGGAACCAAGTAGCGAAGGCGGTAACGACAACTTCCACGAGTTCTTCAACAGTCTTGGCATTGATGTTGGCGTGGGTAATCCGCTGGCCATTCCCTACACCACCGTTCAAAACAACATCGGTTCGGTAAGGAACGCCGTCTTCTGGGCAGAAGATTCGCGGTGTCAATTCGGGGTGGACTGGCAGAGAGCTTATCCCGGCCCAATGCTGTTTAAGAATGTTTCCGTCTATGGCTGCGTGAATGCGATCAGTTCTGTGATGGGCGAATACAACCTCGTCTGGGAGAGTGGCACAGAAGAGGGCCAGACCGGGACAGTAGTCAACGATGCGCAGTACATGAAGATCCAGTGGCGTCACATGCTCAGTGACAACGCAGGACAGTTTCTTCACTGCTACGGATCGGGCGAGTGCAGCGCGGTTCTCTTAGACTCGACCTTGCTGAATGGCAATGGCAGCACGGCAGCAATCCTCACTGCGACCAACAGCACCATCTACGCTAAGAACGTCACGGTGACAGGCTACAGCCCCTCGATCTCGGATGGCTATACGGGAACCGTCGTCAACACTTCGGGGAACATCGCCCAATACTGGAGTGGAACAGCTCATAGCCTCTTCAACTCCGGCAGCACCCCTGATTCGCTTCATCTTACCGTTCAGGAGACGCCTGCGATTCCATCCATTGTTGGAGGAACGCAACTCAGTGCTGTCGCAACCAACTGGCCATCGCAGATCGCATCCTGTACGGGGGCGGCTTACGCAGCCCCTGGCCAGTATGTTTTGTCTTCAGGAACAGTTGTGAATATTACCGTTCCAGACACCTGCACTGTCTTGCAGTTCTATCAGAGCGGCAGAAGCTCTGTGTCCTACACGATCAACATTACCGTTGCGGGATCATCCTCAACTCCCTTGACCATCACTGGTTGCATTTATGAATCCTGCAACCTCATTCACAGTGGATCACGGACAGTGTCTCTCGTTGATGAAGGGGTAAACATATACACGTCTTCTCCAGGGACTGGTAATCTCTTCATCGAAGACGGTGGATTTGGCTATCCATCTATTACGACACCAGTCTTTCAAGCAGGACAAAGTGTCTGGGCACGACAACTCAACAACGAACAGAATGGTGCTAACAAGTTTGATTGCATCGGCTGCACACTATGGATTTTGGGCTACAAGACCGAGCAGCAGCACACTTATAGCGTTGTTCTTACCAGCCAAGCGAAGGCTGAAATCTTCGGCTATTGGTACTACTTCAACCAGACGCCGACAAGCCCGATCTCTGCCCCAATGACCATTACCGATTCAAGTCTGTTTGCCGTTGGTTGGTCGAAAGTAGACTCTTCGGCAAACGGGCTTCCAGACTTCATCACCGAGACGCAGTCGGGAACGACGCTAAACCTGACGAATCCGACCTCGGGATCTTCAAGCCAGTTGCCCATGTACTACTCCTTCGGCGCGTCCGCCACGAATCCCTTTGGCCGAAAGTTGTCGGGCCACCACAAACGACTCTGAGGTAACCCCAATGAAATTTATTATCATGCTGCTTCTCGCAGCCTCGCCGCTCTATGCCCAATGGACGAAGGTAGCTACTACCGGACAGGCGATTACTTCCATCCCCATCGGAACCATCGTTCGCTATGGCACGGGAACTACATGGGTGATGAAGGACTACACCTCGACCAAGAGTTTCATTGTCGGGCCCGGAGAATATCCCGGCTTGGCCATTCCAGCGGCGCCCTACGAGCTTGATGTATGGCAGACACCGCTGGTGCAGACGATCACTGTTGCGGGCATTCCTGTGACTGTGCCCGTGGCAGCGACCGCACCAGTAAACCCCGGCGTCCCAATCGGCACCGTCAACTGTGTGCTTGAGATCAATTCAGCGAACGCCTTGAGCGTTGGAAGTTGCACGGTGTCGCAATGAAGAAGCTACTCTTTGCACTCCTCCTATTAGTTCCTTCGCTGCATGCCGCCACATGGTATATCCGTCCCGACGGTGGGACCAACACGCAATGTACAGGAAAAACGAATGCGGCTTACCCGGGCACTGGGTCAGCCCAGGCCTGCGCCTTCAACCATCCTTTCCAGATGCTCAGTTATTCGGGCGCATGGACAGCCCTTGCAGGTGGCGACACGATTCAATTCGTGAACACCTCAGGAACTTCTGACACCTACTTCCTGGGCGAGCAGAACAGCGGTGTGGGAACCGACTGGCACACGCAACTTGGCGGAATTTGCCCCGCTGCCAACTCGGGTTACCCCGGGGGAGCCTCCTGTATTCTTCCCGCGCTGCCTTCAGGAACCTCCGGAAACCCGACGCAGGTCATTGGCCAGAACGCGGGCTCGTGTCATGACGCAACGCACCAGCATCTCGTCAATCCGACCATCCTCTCCGGCATTGGCGGCGCATTCTCTGTGATGGACACCAGGGCGACGAATTACGTAACGATCAGTTGTATCGCGATCACTCAGCCTGATACCTGCACCAACTCCACAGGGGGTAGCGGCCAGTGCAGTTCAACCAATAACTACGTAAAAGTTGGTGGGTTGATTCAAGCATATAGCGGATCTGCAGGAGCTACCAACCTAACCTTGACCGACTTCGGAGTCTTCGGTATTTCCGGGGATGGTATCGAAGGATCAACCGATAACTCTCTCTCTTCCAGTGGTGTTAAGACATTCAACGATGTTCACCTGGCTGGGAATGGTGGGGATGGGTACAACTCCGATTCGGGCGGCTGCGACACGTCATGCGAAGGGCAAGGCACCTTCAACGTGCACTACTCAACCTTCGACTGGTCGGGATGTGTTGCCGTGAAACCTTATAACTTCAACGCATCCTCTTCAGCGAACACCTACAACTACTGCCACGACGATGACTCGGGTGGCGATGGAGACAACTTCGTCCTAATAGCCACCGGCAACGAGACGGTCAATGTTGACCACTCCTTTTTCAGGTGGGGCGCACAGGACGGCTTCGACTCCCTCCATCTGGGGGATGACTTATCTACGAATCCAAACGTCACCGTGACGGATTCATGGGCTGAAGGGAACATGGGGCAGACCTTCAAGGAAGGAGCCGGAGCGACGAACACCGCGATCAATAACGTCTCCATCAGCAACTGCCGCGTGATGGCAACAGCCTCCAATTTCCCCTCGAATCCCACTGGATGGAACGCGGAACTAAGCGACTTCTGCCGCGCATCTGGAGGAGCGTGGGTGTTTGCGATGAAGGCTGGGACGGTGGTAACGGTACTCAACAACACCTCTATCGGCTACTCGACCACGATGTGGAACTGGGGCTGCTCTGAGAGTTCGCCCTCTACCTGCGTCTCAACCGGCGGCGCTTATGCCATCTTCAAAAACAACATGAGCTACAACTATCCTGACCCGGGCAATGCTGGCGTCTACTCCTCGGACTTGTTCTTTGGCAACGGCAATCCCTTTACGAATCCAGGTGGTTCAGCCAGCAATAACGGTTACTACCTGAATAAACAGGGATGCCCGGACAGCCAGTATCCGAGTGAGACTGGGACGGTCTGCACCAATCCTCTGATCACCAGCACTGCCATCAACGCCATCAACCCGAACCTTCAATCAGGCTCACCGATGATCGGAGCGGGAGTAGCGATCTCTGGAGTTACGAACGACTATAACGGCAACTCACGGCCTTCCAGTCCTTCTATAGGTGCATTTGAACTGGTCGGCGGCACACCCACTGTTGCAACACCAACATCCACCCCACCAGCAGGATCATTTACGGGATCGGTGAGCGTAACTCTTGCGACGACTACACCAGGCGCGACCATTTGTTACACAACTGATGGAACGACGCCAACAGCAACCACGGCCGGAACCTGCAGCCATGGAACACCGTACTCTTCAGCGATAAGCCTCTCCTCCACGACCACCCTCAACGCGATCGGAACACTATCGGGCGACACAAATTCTTCGCTATTCACCGGCACCTTTACTGTGATTCCCCTCGTTGCCACTCCGTCGTGCACCCCAACCGCCGGAACCTATACCTCTGCGCAAACTGTTACGTGTTCCAGCACGACATCAGGCTCTACAACTTACTGCACTATCAATGGCGCGGCACCGACTACAAGCAGCCCTGTCTGCACCTCGATAGCTATTGCATCCACGGTGACCTTGAAGGCAATCTCTGCGGCCTCTGGCGCCACCAATAGCGCGATTATCTCTCAGCCCTACACCATCAATCCGACACGTCAGTACGGCCTGAAGATGGTCTTCTACCAAACACAATAAGGAGTAATCATGACTTTTCTAGAAGCCATCGGCAGGATGGAAGGCGTCAATGCGTCTGGCAGCAGGCCACAGCGGAATAATAATCCGGGAGATATCGAATATGGGAAGTTCGCGGCGGCGCACGGTGCGACTGGTAGTGATGGGCGTTTTGCTATTTTTCCCACACTTGCTGCGGGCTATTCTGCTATGCGCGCTCTGTTCGAAGCTCCGTCATATAAGGGCCTCACGGTTGCCGCGGCCCTGAATCGTTGGGCACCCCCTGTTGAGAACAACACAAATCACTACATATCTTCAGTTTGTGGCTGGGTAGGCTGCAAGCCAACCGACATCATCGACAACCTAGTCCAGGAGTAGCATGGTCCTCTTCATTATCAAACGGTTCTACAGCTATAACGGCTATGAGCAGATCAGCAACGGCCTCAGAACCTCTGCCACGTTCGTTGTTGACATGCTGAAGATGGAAGGGCATCGGGCCAAGCTAGTAGAAGCAATAGACGGTAATTGTATTGATAGGTTAGTTACGGAGTTTAGGCCGCGCATCTGCATCCTTGAAGCGCTATGGGTAACGCCTTTGAAGCTGAAAGAGCTGCGCCGACTGCATCCCTCGGTGGAGTTCGTTGTCCGCATCCATTCTGAGATGCCCTTCCTTGCGAACGAAGGCATCAGCATGGAGTGGCTATCCGAGTATCTAAAAAGTGGCGTTAAAGTTGCGTTTAACTCTCGTCAGGCTAAACAAGACTTTGAGGCGATCGGTGAAAGCCTCTATCTCCCCAATTCCTACCCGCTGCGGAAGATGCGCTATGAGCACAAGCGCGGCAATAGCCTGCATGTCGGGTGCTTTGGTGCAGTCAGGCCGCTGAAGAATCAGCTCGAGCAGGCGCTTGGCGCAATCCTCTACGCACGTTCGACCGGCAAGACTCTCCACTTCCACATGAACGGCACCCGCAAAGAGCAGGGCGGCGACAACAACCTCAAGTCAATCAAGGCCGCAGTCGAGGCCACAGGAAACAAACTCATCCTGCATGGATGGCTGGACCACGAGGCCTTCCTTGAAGTCATCAAGGAGATGGATTTCTGCCTACAGGTAAGCCTGTCAGAGAGCTTCAACATCGTTGCGGCTGATGCCGTGAGCCTCGGCGTGCCCCTGATTGGCTCTGCGGCAATACGATGGCTTCCAAAGCGTTCGCGTGCAGTCACTGACTCCGCACAAGCGATTGCCCAAAAGATGCACCTTGCCGACCACACGACGGCTTTGATGAACCACGAAGCCTTGGAGTCTTACGTTGAAAACTCCATTGAAGTCTGGAACAGTTTCGCCACCCTGTAGCACTAGGAGATCCCCCTTTGTTCTCACCCCCCCTGACCCTGGAACAGATTCAGCAAGTAGAAGCATTTCTTGAAATAGGGATGCCGCACGAAAAGATCGCTGCAAAAGTTGGGTGCGGATCTACGACGGTAGGTAGGATTGCTCGAGGAACTTTCATGGGTAAGCCTAAGACGGCTTCAGAGTTCATGGAGCCTGCTGCTGAACCACTTACCCACCAGGATATCCGCAAGTTGCTCAAGAAAGGACCGCTGAGCGAGGAAGAGCTTGCCGACGCCCTTGACTGCGCCCCTAAGCGCGTCAAGGCCACCATCCTAGAGATGAAGGCCAAAGGCGTAATGCTGCTCGAGCTGAACGGCAAGTACGACCTGAAAGACAGCATCCATATCGAGCCGGGCCAATCCGTCATTAAGTCAACCAACGGAACGCGACGATTCGGAGTTACCGGAGACAACCATCTCTGCAATAAACACTCCCGGCTCGATGTCCTCAACGCGGCCTATGACCACTTCGAGCGCGAGGGCATCACTGAAGTCTTCAATACGGGAAACTGGATCGACGGCGAGGCGAGGTTCAACAAGACAGAATTGGTTACGGCGCCGGGCCTCGATTCGCAGATCAACTACATGATCGACAAGTTCCCGCAGCGCAAAGGAATCACAACCCACTACATCGCAGGAGATGACCATGAAGGTTGGTACCAGCAACGGGAAGGTATTGAAGTCGGAAAGTACCTCCAGATGCAGGCGGAAGCTCAAGGCAGAAATGATCTTAAGTATCTTGGCTATGGAGAATGCGATGTCAAACTCGAGCATGGATCGGGTTCAGCGTGTATGCGTGTGGTGCATCCTGGTGGCGGCTCGAGTTATGCGATTTCATACACAGACCAGAAGCGCGTAGAGAGCTACCAGGGAGGCGAGAAGCCGCAAGTAGAGCTTGCTGGCCACTACCACAAGTTCAATTACGGCTATCCCCGCGAAGTACACACCGTTCAAACAGGCTGCACCTGTGACCAGACGATGTTTATGCGCAAGAAGAAACTACAGGCGCACGTGGGCTTCCTTGTAATCAATATCAATCAGGCCGATAACGGCACTATCACGCGGTTTAGCCCTGAATGGTTCCCCTTCTACGATCTCGCCTATTACCAAAAACGGTTCGCATGAATGCGGACGATCGACGCCTACGACGCTGGTACACCCACTTCAACCGCAAGGGCTGGAATGGAAGACTCCCAGGACTTGATGAAGTAGACGTCTATTTCGGTGCCTGCGAAGAGGACCACGGACTCTACGGATTCTGCGAAGACTATGAAGACGAAAAGGTCGAAGGCCTGGAGATCTGCATTGACCACAGATGGGTGCACGACGACCGCATAGCAAAGTTCTGGCTCATTCATGAAATGGGGCATATAGCAGTCAAGCCCTACAACGGACACGGCCCAATCTTCGATAACGAACTGAAGAGGATTGCAGCTCTCGGAATCTACAAAGGAATCTGGTGATGGTTTTGGAAGAGCTGGATATTTGGGGCAAGCCTGTAACGCAAACCCATGCGTTCAAGTGGGCCTTGGACACACTAAAGGCTGGCGGAAAAGTCAGGCGGAAGGGATGGACGGACGGTTGCTATATCCGAGTGAACGAACACAACATCCTCGTTTTTGCCCACAGTGGAGGCTTGTCTCCTCTCCGCAGGCAGATGGAAACGGTACACCTTTGCGACTGGTTAGATCTTTCTGCAAG
>Ga0302227_10000457_pt1 | contig 36257 bp, 29 predicted proteins | sample II_Palsa_N1_1_FD_193525 | JGI IMG/M metagenome (GOLD analysis project Ga0302227, IMG submission 193525) | Peat permafrost microbial communities from Stordalen Mire near Abisko, Sweden - II_Palsa_N1_1 | ecosystem: Environmental > Terrestrial > Soil > Palsa > Peat permafrost | place: Sweden... | reverse complement strand
CCACAAATTTTCTCACTACTTTCTCGAAGGCATAGATATCGTCTGTCGAACTACCCTGCTCGATCTGAAAGGCGTATCCCGCAGCGATACCGATACCCCGGATAGGCGGCGGTTGGATAACGTTCACCTGGGCATTCTTTACCCCGACCGCGGCGATCCTTTTCAACAGTACGGCCCTGATGCCCGGATATTGGGTTTCCGGTGTGGTCCGTTCGTCCCAGGGGGTCAGCATGATGAACATGGAGCCTGCATTCGAGGTGGCGCCGCCGTTCAGGATATTAAAACCCGATACGGCTGTATAATGCAATATTCCGGGGGTCGAGCTCACCACCTTCATGATCTTTTCCATGGTGGCCACCGATTCGGTGGTGGAACTGGCATCCGCCAGCTGATAGGTAATGAACAGGCGGCCTCCGTCTTCGGTCGGCACAAACCCCGAGGGCTTGGTTTTAAATAAATAGAAGGTGCCTATGCAAATACCGAGTAATATCACAATGATGACCCATGAGTATTTTATGCTTCTTCTCACGCCCTTCACATACCTGGCGGTGAATTTTTCAAAACCCCGGTCGAACCAGGCGAAAAATCTTTCCAGGAGATTTTTCTTCTTATCAGGATTCGTCGGTTTTAGGAGCAGTGTACAGAGCGCCGGCGTCAGCGACAAAGCGACAAAGGCGGATATGATGACGGAAATGGCGATGGTGATGGCGAACTGCTGGTACAAACGTCCTACGATGCCCGGAATGAAGCCCACGGGCACGAATACTGCCGCCAGGATCAAGGCGATAGCTACCACAGGCGCCGAGATCTCTTTCATGGCGTGATAAGTGGCCTCCTTGGGAGACATATGCTTGTCGTCGATATAATGCTGTACGGCCTCCACCACGATGATGGCATCATCGACCACGATCCCGATGGCCAGCACGAAGCCAAACATCGTCAGCGTATTGATGGTGAAGCCCAGCGGGATGAAAAAGCAAAATGTACCCAGGATCGAAACCGGGATGGCGAATATCGGGATGATAGTGGAACGCCAGTTTTGCAGGAACAGGAATACGACGAAGGCTACCAGGGCCAGTGCCTTCAGCAGGGTGCCGATCACTTCCTGCATGGATACCCTGATGATCGTAATGGATTCAAAAGGGACTTTATAGTCAACATCCGACGGAAAGGATTTTTTCAACAGTTCCAGCTCCGCATAGACACCGTCGGCTGTTTGAAGGGCATTGCTGCCCGGAGCCTGGTAGATCATCAACAGGGAACATCTTTTGCCGTCCACAAAGGCATTGCTCGAAAAAGTGAATTTTCCCAGTTCGACCCGGGCGATGTCTTTCAGGTACACCATTTTTCCCGTGCCGGCGCTCGATTTGACGATGATATTTTCATAGTCCGTCGGCTTGCTCAGCATTCCGTTGACCAGGATGCCTATTTCGTGGGATTGTGACGACGCCTGCGGCGGGGCCCCGGCCGCGCCTGCTGCCACATAGGCATTTTGGGCTTGCAAGGCGGTCCGTACGTCGCCGGGCGTAATATTATAAGAGGCCATTTTATCCGGGTTCATCCAGATGCGCATGGCGAACTGATCCGTACGGGCCTGAACGTCACCTACGCCCGGAACGCGCAAAATGGCGTCTTCCACGAATACGTTGGTGTAGTTGTCCAGGAAGGTGATATTGTGTGAGCCATTAGGCGAATAGATCGAGATGAGCATCAACTGATCCGGATTACTGGCGCGGACGGTCAACCCCAACGCGCTGACCACAGAAGGCAACAGCGGTTGTGCGATCCCAACCCGGTTTTGCACGTTGAGAGCCGAAACATAGACATTGACCCCGATATTAAAGGTCACCCGGATGTTCATCCCCCCGCTGTTGGTGTTCGTGCTTTGCATATATTCCATGCCGGGTGTACCGTTGACCTGTTCTTCGATGGGAATGGCCACGGTCTGTTCCACCGTTTGCGCATCGGCGCCGGTATAGGAACCACTGACCGATACGCTGGGCGGTGAAATATTCGGGTACTGATCGACGGCCAGATTAAACATGGAAATGATACCTGAAATGATCAATACCAGTGATATAACGATGGCGGTGACAGGCCGTTTGATAAAAGTATTGGCGATCATCCTTCGTGAGGTTTATTCTGCTCAGGGTTATTCTGGTCTGACTTAGTCGCGTCGCGGGATTTTTGCAATTCATATTCCAATTCCGCATCGATATCCTGCGATTCCACTTTTTTGGCTTTCTCCATTAGTTCCTCATGGTGTGCCTGCAGCCAGGCCAGCTTTTCTTTACCATAAGACAGGCGCGAGATGACAACGAACAGTACGGGGACGATGAAAATAGCCAGGGTAGAGGCCGCGGTCATCCCACCCAACACCGTATACCCGATCGTTCTGCGCGCGACGGCGCCTGCCCCGGTAGCCAGTACCAGCGGTAACACACCCAGGATAAAGGCGAGGGACGTCATGATGATCGGACGGAGACGGAGTTTCACGGCTTCCAGTGTGGATGCGACCAGCTCTTCCCCACGATCGACGCGGACCTTGGCGAATTCCACGATCAGGATGGCGTTCTTGGCGGCCAGACCGATCAGGGTGATCAGACCGATTTGCGCGTAGACGTTATCCGTCAGGCTGGGCACGAAGGACAGGGTCAGGATGGCGCCGAATGCACCGATCGGAACGGCCAGCAGGACGGAGAAAGGTACAGACCAGCTTTCATACAACGCGGCCAGGAAAAGGAATACGAAAGTGATGGAGAACGCGAAAATATAAATAGTGGTTGAGCCTGCGCGGATCTCCTCATAGCTCAATCCTGAAAACTCATAGTTGTAGCCCTGGGGCAATATCCGGTTAGCGATAGCGATCAGCGAATCCGTAGCCTGGTTGCTGCTGTAGCCTTCCGCCGGGGCGCCATCGATTTCCGCCGATCGGAAGATATTGAAATGGGACACCAGTGGCGGCGCCTCTGCCGGCGTGTAAGTGACCAGTGTACTCAGGGGCACCATCGCGCTGTCCGAGTTACGGACATAATATTTGTTCATATCCGTGACCACAGCCCGGTAATTGGTGTCGGCCTGCACCACGACGTGGAACGTACGGTTATATTCGGTGAAATCATTAATATACAGGCTGCCCATGAAAGCCTGGATCGTGGTGAAAACGTCGCTAACATTGACCCCTAATTTCTCACACTTGTCACGGTCCACTTTCAGGTTGAAGCTGGGCGTGTTAGCGGAATAAAAGCTATAAGTACCGCTGATGGCGGGATTCTTATTGGCTTCATCGATGAATTTGGTCACGACATTCTGAAAGGCCTGAAAATTGTCGTTCGTGCTGCGCTGTTCGATCTGCAGGCTGAAACCGACCGTTTCTCCTACGCCGGGGATAGGCGAAGGTGGGATCACCTCGACGTTGGCATTTTTTATCCCGGCGTCAAGGATCCTCTTTTGCATCACGCCGATAATTCCGGGTACCTGCTGGCTTTCCTCACTTCGTTCATCCCAGGGTTTGAGCTGGACATAAATGGTGCCTGCATTGGAGTTGGTAGCGTTGTTGACCACGTTGAGCCCGGATAGGGCAGCATAATGCGCAACGCCGGGCGTTTCCGTCACTACTTTCATCAACCTTTGCATGACGTCCACCGATTGTGCTGTGGCAGAGGCCGGCGGCAGCTGAAAGGTGACGTAAAGGTTGCCATCGTCTTCCGACGGGATAAAACCGGTAGGCTTCTTCTCGAACAGGAAGTAGGCGCCGACGCAAATAGCGACCAGCACGATGATGACGAAAGTGGATGCCTTGATGCTTCTGTTAACGCCGTTCTTATAACTTTCAGTGATCTTATCGAACCAGTTGTTGAAGCGCTCGAACAACCTGTCCAGGCCCTTCTTCTTCTTATTCGGATCAGTAGGTTTCAACAACAGGGTACACAGCGCTGGTGTCAGCGACAGGGCGATAAAGGCGGAAAGGATCACCGAGATGGCGATGGTGATGGCAAACTGCTGGTAGAGCCTTCCAACGATGCCGGGAATGAATCCGACCGGGACGAACACCGCGGCAAGGATCAGGGCTATCGCCACCACAGGGGCGGAGATGTCTTTCATTGCCGTATACGTAGCTTCTTTCGGCGACATATGCTCATGATCCATATAATGCTGAACTGCTTCCACCACGATGATCGCATCATCCACCACGATGCCAATGGCCAGTACGAAGCCGAACATCGTCAGTGTATTGATGGTAAATCCAAGCGGAATGAAGAAAATGAAGGTGCCCAAGATCGACACCGGGATGGCGAGGATGGGAATGAGGGTACTGCGGAAGTTCTGCAGAAAGACGAATACCACCACAGCCACAAGACCCAGCGTCTTCAGCAAGGTCCATACTACATCCGACATAGACACCTTTACCACGGTGACCGCCTCGAAGGGAACCGAGTATTCGACATCGGCGGGGAAGGACTGTTTCAGCACAGCCAGTTGTTTATAAATACCATTGGCCGTCTGCAGCGCATTGCTGCCGGGGGCCTGATAGATGCGCAAAAATGAAGCCCGGTGACCGTCTACGAAGGAATTGCTGGAAAAAGTGAATTTCCCCAGTTCGACCCTGGCCACGTCTTTCATATATACCAGTTCGCCTCTCCCCGGATTATTCTTGATGATGATATTTTCAAATTCCGACACTTTGCTCAACCTTCCGTTGACCAGGATGCCGATCTCGAATGCCTGCGTCTTGTCCTGTGGCGGAACGCCGGCAGACCCCGCTGCGACCTGTACGTTCTGTGCATTGAGAGCAGCGATGATATCTCCGGGCATCAGGCTGTAGGAGGCCATCTTCTGAGGATTCATCCAGACGCGCATACTGAAATCGTCAGTAAACCGGGAGATGCTGCCTACTCCGGGTACACGCAACAAGGCGTCCTGGATAAAGATGTTGGTGTAGTTATCGAGGAAGGTGATGTCATGTGTCCCGTTGGGGGCGTAGACCGCAATCATCATCAGCTGGCTGGGGTTGATGGCCCGGACAGTGATACCGAGACGGGCGGCCACGGCCGGCAGCAGAGGGTTGGCAATACTGACCCGGTTTTGAACATCGAGCGTCGCGATATCGATATTCGTTCCGATGTTGAACGTGACATTGATGGCCATCAGCCCGTTATTCGTACTGTTGCTCTGCATGTATTCCATCCCGGGACTGCCGTTGACCTGCTCTTCGATCGGAGTGGCCACGGTTTGTTCGACCGTTACGGCGTCGGCGCCGGTGAATTGACCGTTGACCTGTACGACGGGCGGCGTAATATCAGGATATTGGTCAATGGGTAGGGTAAGTATACAAATAGCGCCGGCGATCACCAACACAATCGACACCACCATAGCGGTCACCGGACGTTTAATAAATGTATTCGCAATCATAGAAATATAATATCAATGTTTACCTGTGCCTGTGCTGTCCTTATTACCCGGTTGTTTGGTAGAGGCATTGATCTGTGAGCCTTCATGGATAGCTTGCACGCCGTCTACAACCACCCGGTCGCCTGCTTGAATACCCGATCTGATAATGACGTTCGGCCCGATAGTCTGACCGAGCTGTACTTTCACCTGGAAGGCGTGCAGCTTAGGTGTTTCGACGGTATCAGTGCCTTTTTTGCCCTCGGAATCTGTACCCTTCCTGGCTGTCGAATCGGCCGAATGGGCATGGAGGATGGTATCTTTGGCAATGAACAGGAAGTATTCGCCCATCTGTTCGACCACGGCCCTGCTGGGTACGACGATTTGCGGAGCTGCGTCCTGGTTATGCACCCTGACTACGCCGCTCATCCCGGCACGCAACAGGAATTGAGGGTTGGGAAAGGCCAGGCGGACATCGATAGTGCCTGTCTGCGGATCCACGGCACGGTCAATGATCGCGATCTTCCCGACATAAGGATAAATCTGGCCGTTGGGCAATATAAAAGTGAACAGAGAGTCTATTTCCTTTTGCTTGTGCATTTGCAGGTCTTCGAAGTGAGGCAGCTGCGCTTCATTGATATAGAAATCCACGGCCATTGGGTCATCGGTGGAAATCGTGTTGAGTAAGGTCGTCCCGGGACTTGCCAGGTTACCTACGCGGACCTGGGAGATACCGATGGTGCCGTCGAAGGGGGCATAGATATTGGAATAGGTGAAATTAGTGAGCGCGGTTTTCAACGCCTGCTGAGCGGCTTCCACCGAGTCCTTGGCATTCTGCAACGCAATCAGCTGATGATCCACCAACTGAGTGGCAACGGCGTTGTGTTTGGCGAGGTAGATATAACGGTCCGCATCCTGCTGTTGCTGCTTCAGGTTGCCGGAGTCCACCCGAAGGTTGGCCCTGGCCTGGTCCACGGTAGCCTGATAAAGGCGTTCGTCGAGCTTGTAGAGGAGTTGCCCCTTGTGTACATGGGTGCCTTCCGTAAAGTTGATCGAGGTAATATACCCCGTCACCTGCGCGTTAAGCGCCACCTGTTTGAGCGCGATGGTCGTGGCAGGATATCTATCATAATACAGCACACGCTGGGCCGTCGCCGTGATCAGGTTGACGGGGACGGGGGGTGTGGGTGGCGTTTGCTTGTGCTCGCAGGCGAAAAACGCCAGTGCACTTATCAAAACCAGGATCGATGCCAGTCTATTCATACCAATGATTGATTATTATTTTATTGAAGATTAACCAGGATTAACTGTGATGATGCCCATAGCTTTTTCCAGGTCGACCTTACTGGACAGGACCTGGAAGATGGAAGTTTCGTAGGTCAGCTCGGAAGTGATCAGGTTGGTTTCGGCAGTGATCACATTCAGATAGGGGACAATCCCCTGCAGATACTGCAGGTTAACAATGTCGTACGTCTCTTTGGCCAGGCCCACATTCTCTTGTGATACGGTGACATTATACAGGTTGCTTCTATAATTAGACATAGCAGTGGTGTAATCGTTCCAGATCTGGGATTTCAGCTCTACCTCGCTCCAGTCCAACAGATCATATTGCAACCGGGCCTTTTTGAGATTATTCGTTCGGGCGAAACCCGTGAAGATAGGAAACGTCAGGGACAGGCCCTCATAGCTAAAAGGATACCCCTGGGAGAAAAGATTGCCGAAAGTATTGCTCTCGAATTCATCTTCGTAATTGAAGAAGGCGCCTACCGTCGGCAGCCATGCATGCCGGTAGTAATTGACCGTTTGCAATTGCAACTGTTTGGTCGTCTGCAGATACTGGTACTCAATACGCTTTTCAAACGTCAGCCCCTGGGTTGTATCGAACGCCATATCGTTCTTCATCTGTAATGTATCGTATAAAACATTGAATTGGTGCAGTGGCGGATAGCCCATCACCTGCTTCAGCTGCGCATACTGGGGCCTGACGGCCTCTGTCGCCTGCCGGAGTGTGAACAGCGAGTTATTCAGCGAAATGACGGCCTCGTCATAATCCGACTTGTCCACAATGCCGCCGACATATTGGTGATAGGTATCGCTGACATTCTTATTGAGCCGGGCCGTGTCTTCTTTCAGAATGTTGATTTGTTCCAGGGTATTCAGCAGGCTGTAGAAGGACTTGCTGACCGCATCGATGATCTCGATCTTCGTGCTGTCGGTGATCTGCTGGGCCTGTTTGACATACAGGGGGGCTGCCTTCACCGCATAGAGGAGCGCCGGATTGAAGATCGTCTGGGTGACGGCCAGTGTTGGCGTAATGGTATTGACGATGCCCGTCTTTTCCTGGGTGAGCTTGCCGGAATCGTTGAAAAAGCTCGTCGGCAGCGTATTGTAATGCGTAAGGCTGCCCGTTATATTCACCTGGGGTAGCCACCCGGAGGTATTGATGGCATTCGTAGCCCTGACGATGGCCACGTTGATAATAGCCATATTGATGTAGGGCTCATGCTTGAGCGCATAGGCCACACATTGATCCAGGTTGAGTACCTGGGCCGTGTCCGGAGGAGTATTAGGCTGAGAAAAAGCGGCAATCGATAGACAAAGAAAACAAATGCTGGAAATCAGGTTCTTAACAATGAGTGCGATTTTTGGCATATCGATTATAATAGTGATTTATCATACAATTACAGTCAGTGTGGAGCTAGTTGACAAGGCCGGTATAACCGTCTGCCGGCAGACGGCTATACGTGCGCAAAGATTAGATATTTTGTCAAATTGTTGAATTAAAATGACATTAATATAATAGGGGTGCTATTAATTGATAATGAAGGAGAAAGGGGCACAAATAACCAACCTCTTGACCAATGGGAATATGACGGGATGAACGGATAAAAGGCTAGCCTACCGGTTTGGAAGTCCGATAGGCAGTTCCTTTGAAGATCGCCACCAGTTCGCCTTGTTCATTGGTCGTCCTGACGTCATATACACCAATCTTGTTGCCCAGGTGGATTTCCCGGGCTTCAACGGTCATCAGGTCGCCGGACTTTGCGGACTTTGTGAAGCTGATACTCACGTCCAGGGCAACGGTGAGAATGCCATGGGAATTGCACGCAAAAGCGAAAGCGGAGTCGGCTGCGGAAAACAGCACACCGCCATGGACAATATCGAAGCCATTGAGCATGGTATCCGTTATCCGATAGTGCAATTTGCAGTATCCTTTTGCATATTCGTCGATTTCCAGCCCGAGCCATTGGGAAAACCTGTCCCGCTGCAACATAAGAGCGAGTATATCCTGTGTCGATGGAATGGATTCAGCCATAGCTAAAATATGCCGGCATATACTTTGTCTTTCCTGCTGGCCAGCAGGTTCATCACATCTTCCCTGGTGCCGGTAAAGGGACCGGAAGATTCGATCTTCAGGGTGGCCATGGCCGCAGCAAACTCTCCGGCATCCTGGATGGCTGCCCCCTTTGTCCGTTGATAAAGATAGCCTGCCATATAGGTATCACCGCACCCTGTTGCGTCTACCACCGAAGTGGTGGGAATATAGGCTTGTATATAGGAAAAGTTGCCGTCTGCATAGATGACCGACCCTAAACTTCCCAGGGTAATGACCACTTCCCGCACACCCCAGTCGGCCAGTATCTTCGCGCCTTTGAGAATATCGGGCTGCCCGGTCAGTACGGCCATCTCCGACTCGTTGGTCTTTAAAATATGTATGTAGGGGAGGGCTTCTCTCTTATCGGGCCAATCCACGGCCAGCACCTCGTGATTCTCCACCTTGCGCAGATAGCCCTGGGCATCCAGCGACACCTGTCCTTTTGCCGCCAGGGTCCTGATGAGATCGACCGGAATGTCGCTGGCCAGCAGGGGGCCGAGGTGAAAGATCCTGGCCTGGACATCATTCAACTGACCGACCGTAAAAGCATCGGCCGTCTGCAACACCCGCTGGGTACGGTGATCGGAATCCTCGCCATAAATATTTTCGAAGTATACAGTATGTGCGCTGGGAAGGGCAGTCACTTCGACGCCTTTAGCCCGCAGGTCAGCTACTGCCTGCATTTCAGTCGGCGCCAATGCGGTGACCAGGGTATAGCTGACATCCATCCCCGCCAGGGCGTTGGAGAAGTAGAAAGCTGTCCCCCCCGCCATATGGACCACCGACCTGGTCGTCTCTACTTTGTCTAATGTAATATGTCCTATGCAGCAGATGTCGTGCCTGTTCATTTTGCTATCGGTTTCTAATGACTATTTCTGATGACTGTTGTTTCGTGGCCTATCAATATACCTATGTACGGCCAATCTCCAAATGTAGGATTTTTTTCCATGCGGATTATTTAGTTACTTTGCAATTCAAAGTACTTTTTAAATTAAGTTCCATGGACCTGTTCGTGCCGGAAGATTCCATCGTCAGAAAAATATGGGGCAGGGGAGACACCGTCCTGCTCATCTTTGCCGGAGCTTCTGCGGAATTTGCCCTCAACAAGGCGGTAGATTGGCTCTATTTTACAGGGCGCCTGCCGGCAGATCCATTGGGAAGGCTGTTCTCGACGGTCACGTATGCACAGAAGATTGTTTTTTCGTCCAGGAACAAGGCTCTGGAGTCGATAGACAAGATTGTCTCTATCCACCGGGGCGTGGAGGAACAACGTGCCGCGTCCATACCGGCAGCTGCCTATCTCGACGTACTTTTCCTGTTGATCGATTACTCGATCCGGAGTTTCGAACTGCTGCAGCGAAGGCTGACCCGGGAAGAGAAGACTGAAATCTTTGCCGTATTCAACCGGCTTGGCGAACGGATGGGATTGGCCGGATTGCCCGGCGATTTAGTAGCCTGGGAGCATGATCGTAAACAGCATCTCCAAGAGAACCTTGTCTGGGGTCCTTTTTCTGCGGATCTGTACCAACAATACCGGAAACACCTGGGCGCCTTTCGATATTGGCTGTTGTTACAAGGCCAGACGCTGCTGGTTCCGCCCGCTGCACGACGATTACTGCCGCTGCCTGCCATGGCAGTGATAAGCCCGGTCATCCAACTCTATAAGGTAGTCAGGCTGCTGCGGTTGGACTCTTGGGTGAGAGTGGCCTTGCTGCCGAAAAAATTCAGGGCATCTGTGGCCGCACTGGACGGCTATAAACCAGGTACGCGGTAACGATTCCGACAAAATTTTGCCTATTTTTGACACACTGCCAACTGAATGTAACTGTATGATAAAATTAGCCCTGCCAATCCTGTTGTGTGTATTGTCCTTTAACTCAAGTATTGCCCAGTCATCCCTGCCTGTGCCTTTGAATATCCGGCAGGCTTTCGACAAAGGCACCCGTACGACTGCCGGCGAGCCCGGGCCGCACTATTGGCAGAATAAGGCGGATTATTCCATCAAAGTGCATTTTGACCCGGCGACCCGCCTGGTCAGCGGCTCAGAGTCTATCGTTTACAGCAATAACAGCCCGGATACGCTGCGTCAACTACTATTCAAGCTCTATCCCAACCTCTATAAAAAAGGCGCTCAGCGGATGATGACCATCTTACCGGAAGATGTCACCGACGGCGTTGCTGTCACTAACCTGGTGGTCAATGGCCAGGCGCCCGATAAGGCAACCGGAGGACGCAGGAGGCCTGCAGATGGAACGGATATGCCCGTAAAGATCGCTGCGCTCGGCCCCGGCCAAAGCCTGCGCGTATCCCTCGATTTTGCCTATACGCTGAATAAAACTTCTCATATCCGCACCGGCGAGGTAGACAGCGGAGCGTATTTTATAGCCTACTTCTTCCCCCGCATTGCCGTCTATGACGATATCGACGGATGGAACCGCAATCCCTACCTGGGGACGCAGGAATTCTACAATGATTTTTGTCATTTTTCCGTGGCCATCACGCTGCCCGGCGATTACCTTGCCTGGGGCACCGGAGATCTCGTCAACCGGGAGGAGGTGCTGACAGATAAATACAACAAACGAATTGACGCGGCTAACACCGGCGATGCCACCGTGACCATTATCGATACCAGTGACCTTGCCCTTCGGGATATTACGCGGCACGCCGATACGCTGACCTGGAAGTTCGTGGCCGACAGTGTGACGGATTTTGTATTTGCCGTCAGCAATCACTATATATGGAAGGCATCGAGCCTGGTCGTCGATCCGGCAACAGGCAGACGGACCCGGACAGACGCGGTATTCAACCCTGTACACAAGGATTTTTACGAAGTAATCGATTTTGCCCGCAAGACGGTACAGGATATGAGTTACCGGTTTCCGGCGTGGCCCTATCCCTATCCGCACGAAACCGTATTCGACGGGCTCGACCAGATGGAATACCCGATGATGGTCAACGACAACCCGCTGGACAGCAGATCGGAGTCGATCGAACTCACCGATCATGAGATCTTTCATACGATGTTTCCTTTCTACATGGGCGTCAACGAGACTAAATATGCCTGGATGGATGAAGGGTGGGCGACGATCGGGGAATGGCTGATCTCACCTATGATCGACACCAGCCTGGTTGATGAGTATGGCGTAGACCCTTATGCGAGGGGCGCCGGTAAGGAAAATGACCTGCCCATCATCACACCCTCTACCCAGGAAGAAGGCAACGACTATTACCTCAACTCCTATCCTAAACCGGCGCTGGGTTATCTCTATGTCAAAGACCTGCTGGGGGACAGCCTGTTCCTGCAGGGGTTGCACCGGTATATCAGGGATTGGCGCGGCAAACATCCTGCCCCGCTGGATTTCTTTGGCAGCATGAATGCGGGATCGGGCCGGGACCTCAACTGGTTCTGGCGGCGCTGGTTTTATGACGGAGGATACCCGGACCTGGCTATCACCAGGCTGCAGCATAAAAAAGGCAGCACTGACGTGATCGTCGTCAACAAAGGCGGTAAGCCCGTGCCGATAGACCTCACCATAGAATTTTCCGATGGTACCACCCGGAAAATCCACCGGTCCGTTGGCGTTTGGGAACAGGAGAATAAGACGGCGATCATTCCCGTTCTATCAGGCAAGAGCATCCGGAAAGTGACGCTGGGCAGCACATATACCCCGGACAGTTATCCTGCGGATAATGTCTGGCCGGCAAAATAAAAAAACCTTAATTCCACTTCATGCCATTACTCCAGGCACTCGACCGACAGCGATCGATATACGGAAATGGGCTGTCAGGAAAGCGACCCGTCATTCCTTTTCATGCTGATGCGCTGCGCGAACAGGCCAAGAGAAAAATGGCTGAAAATGCCTGGGCCTATATCGACGGCGGGGCCGGGAACGAAAACAGCATCGCCGCCAATACGGCTGCTTTTTCAAAAGTGGCGATCATGCCCCGGATGATGCGTCCCAATGAGACGGCTGATTTTTCCACTTCCTTGCTGGGGATGAAATTACCCTTCCCGTTATTGCTTGCGCCTATCGGCGCATTGGATCTCATTTGTCCCTCTGCGGACAGGATGGTGGCCAGGGCCTGCAGGGACACCGGCGTACCATTTATTTTCTCCAACCAGGCAGGGACACCTATGGAGATATGCGCGGGGGAAATGGGTGATACGCCTCGCTGGTTTCAGTTATACTGGAGCAAATCAGATGACCTCGTGTTGTCATTCGTCAGACGGGCCGAGGCATGCGGCTGCCGGGCGATCGTTCTCACCGTAGATACGACACTGCTTGGATGGCGCACCCGCGATCTCGCCCTTGCCTATTTGCCATTCCTGCGGGGGATGGGCATAGCGCAGTATACTTCGGACCCGGTATTCATGGACCTGCTGCGTAAGGCATCAGGTGGAGCGCCTGCCGATGTTACCGCTGCGGCAGGACAAGCTCCCCGGCCCGCGATAACGTTGACGACAATTGCCAATCTGCTGCGGCAGAAAAGCCATCACCCCGGCGGGTTATGGAAGAATCTGTTCAGCAAGGAACCGCTGGAAGCCGTTCGCCTGTTTATCAATATTTATTCGAATCCTGCGCTGAGCTGGGATAAGGTGGTCTGGCTCCGCGGACAGACGCAACTGCCGATCCTCATCAAAGGAATATTATGCGCCGAAGATGCGATACAGGCGGCGGCATCCGGTGCGGATGGCATCATCATCTCTAATCACGGCGGCAGACAGGTGGATGGGGCTATTCCAACCCTGGATGCCCTTGGCCCCATCAGGAAGGCGCTCCCCAAGCCATTCCCGGTAATACTGGATAGCGGTATCCGCAGCGGCAGCGATATGTTGAAGGCACTGGCATTGGGCGCCGATGCGGTGCTGCTGGGCCGGCCTTATGCATATGGTCTGGGGATCAAAAGACAGGAGGGGGTAAAGGAGGTGATCATGAACCTGGTCAATGACTTCGAATTGACGGCAAGGCTGGCCGGATGCCGGAACCTCGCGGAGATCGATGAAGCCCTTCTATTAACCAACTGAAACAGTCCATACGTCAAAGAAATTGGAAGGGGGCATCAAAGTGAGGTAGTTTAGGGGCATGAAAGCAAGACTCCTTTATATCGACAATCTCCGGTGGGTAATGATCATGCTGGTCGTCAGCATGCATGCCGCCGTCACTTACAGTCATCTCGGCAGCTGGTATTATATGGAGGACAGTCCCGTGAGCGCGGCAGAAACCGGCTTGTTTGCCACTTACCAGGCAACTCTGCAGTCCTTCTTCATGGGTTTCCTTTTCTTTATTGCCGGGTATTTTGTCCCCGGCGCCTACGACAGCAAAGGGCCAGGGAAGTTTATCCGGGACAGGGCGTTCCGGCTGGGCCTGCCGTTGCTGTTCTTTGTGTTTATCCTGCAGCCCGTAGCCATCTATTGTATCGGGCTGTTACATGGCGAGGATGTCGCACCGAATGGCTTTACAGGCCTTTACAGTCATTATATCACCAGCGGTCACTGGCTGGGTGGCACAGGTCCGCTTTGGTTTTGCGAAGCCTTGCTGATCTTTTGCCTGGCTTATGCGGGCTTCAGAAGACTGCGGGGAAAGAATCGTCCGGAGGATGCACCGGAAGCCGCTGCCGGCACGGCGGTTCGTTCGACGGGAATGAATACGTTTCCGGGTAAAGCCCGGATATGGGGATTGATCGTGCTGATCGCGGTGCTGACTTTTTTGGTCCGTTTTCCCTGGCCCAACGGCACATCTTTTTACAACCTCCAGTTTTGCTATTTTTCCCAATACGTCGCCTATTTTGTCGCCGGTACGCTGGCTTTCCGGGGCGGCTGGCTGGCTCAATTCACCAGCGCTGACGGGAAATACTGGGGGAGGGTGGCCCTGATCGGCGGACTGCTGTTCTGGGTGGCCTTGCTGGTACTCGGGGGTGCAGCCAAAGGCTCATTATCTGCCTATCAGGGAGGAATGCATTGGCAGAGCCTGGGGATGGCGTTCTGGGAATCTATGACAGGCACCGCCATTTCGCTTTTTCTGTTGGTGATGTTCCGGGAAAGATTCAACCGGCAGGGTAGTGCAGCCCGCTTTTTTTCCGCTAATGCCTTCGCTGTATATGTTTTCCATACGCCGATCCTCATTGCCATCAGCCGCATCATGAGCCCTGTACAGGCGCCGCTGCTGCTGAAATTCCTGTTCCTCACCATCGTCAGCATTTTGATCAGCTATGCACTGTGCTCGCTGCTGTTCAGAAAATTACCTTTGCTGAGGCGGATCCTGTAAAATCCGTGAAAAGTATAAGAGATCAGTAGATCCGTATCAGTGCGGTCCTGTCTTTCGTCAGACTTTTGCCCTGAACAAAACATTCAAAAAATGACAAAGACAGTATTCATTACCGGCGCGTCCTCCGGTTTCGGTAAAGCAACGGCATTCGCCTTTCATCAAAAAGGTTGGCAGGTGATCGCCACTATGCGCTCGCCCGAAAAAGAACAGGAGCTCACCACGCTGAAAAGCGTCCTCATCGAAAGACTCGATGTACAGGACGCGGCATCTATCACGGCAGCCGTAAAAGCCGGCATTGAAAGGTTCGGCAAAATAGACGTCCTGGTCAACAATGCCGGCTATGGTGCCATCGGCGCCTTTGAGTCCGCCAGCCTGGGCCAGATAAAAAACCAGTTTGAAGTCAACGTCTTCGGCCTGATGCAGGTCACACAGGCGGCATTGCCATCCTTCCGCGCAGCCGGCGGCGGCATGATCATCAATATCTCCTCTTTCGGCGGCGTGATCGGTATGCCCTTTGGCTCGTTGTATAACAGCACTAAATTTGCCGTCGAAGGTTTTTCCGAAGCGCTGTCCTTTGAATTATCCGCTCTCAACATCCTCGTCAAAATAATCGAACCAGGCAGCGCTCCCACCAATTTCCGGAACAATATGGCCTTCATTAAAAATGGAATCCCGGAATACGAACCCCTCCTCGGTAAACTATTCCCTCGCTTCGCCAAAGTCACCGAAGCCCTGAAAAAAGCAACCCCGGAGGACGTCGCAGCAACGATTTACCAGGCAGCTACCGACGACAAAAATCAATTGCGTTATGTGGTAGGCGAAGACGCCCAATTCTACATCGACCTGAAATCCCAAAACACCGAACCCGACTTTATTCGGTCCATGCATGATTATTTTGTACATTAGAACGGGCGAATATGCATGACAACTATATTGATATCGATTCTATCAGCGAGCTGCACAGGTTTTACGGTTATGATAAACCCAAACACCCCTTGATTACCATTATCGACCAGAAAGAAGTCAACTACGACAACCGACCCCGACAAGGCCAGTTGTACCGCCTGGGTTTATATAGTGTATTTTACAAACGGATCAAGGGATCGCTCATTTATGGTCGTTCAACCTATGACTACAACGAAGGCTCCCTGATCTTTACCGCCCCGCACCAGGTCATGGCGCCCGCCACGGCAGTCCCCCCGGACGAAGGCTGGGGCTTGTTCTTTCATCCCGATCTGGTAGCGGGGACCGAACTGGGCAAAAAGATCAACCAATATTCTTTTTTTCACTACGACTCCAATGAAGCCCTGCATCCCTCGGAGGACGAACGGACGATTATCAAAAACGCCGCCGGCAATATTGCCAAAGAATATGAACAAAAAATCGACCGGCATACAGAGTACCTGTTGATAGCCAATCTCGATCTGCTGATCGGTTATTGCCATCGTTTTTACGACCGGCAGTTTTTCACCCGGGCAACCGTAAACAAAGACGTCGTTCAGCAATTTGAGCGTTTGCTCAATGATTACTTCGAAGGCGCAGCCATCGAAACCGGACTGCCCGATGTCAAATACTTTGCTGCCAGCCTGCACCTCTCACCCAATTATTTATCCGACCTGTTGAAAAAGTATACCGGGAAAACGACGCAGGAACATATCCATCTTCAGTTAATCGATCGGGCAAAGTCTCTGCTGTGGGGGTCGGAAAAACCTGTCAGCGAAATTGCGTATCAGCTGGGATTTGAGCATCCCTCGCATTTTACAAAAATCTTCAGAACAAAGACGGGAAAGTCTCCAACTGCCTTTAGACATCCCGATCAAAAGGACCGGGGCAGGGGAGAGTCCTGATGATTTTCCCTTTAATTTCCATACAAAACCGTACCTTTACGCGTCTTTGTCTTATTATTAGAATTGATTATGGCAGCGGTATATATAAATGACAAATTGTATGGATGTCATTCACAATAAAGACTTAGGAACAAAACAAAAAGCGCTTGCCATCAACCTGGATCCCAAAATTTACGGCTCATTTGCGGAAGTCGGCGCGGGGCAGGACGTAGCCGCCTATTTTTTCAAGGCGGGCGCCTCATCGGGCACCATTGCCAAAACCATGTCGGCCTACGACATGACTTTTTCCGATGCCATCTATGGCTCACATGGCAAGCGGTATGTCAGTGAGGCGCGGCTTATCGCGATGCTGGAAAAAGAATATGGATTATTGATCGAACGGCTGGCCGAAAAGCGTGGGAATTCAACAACATTTTTTGCTTTTTCCGATACCATGTCCGCCCTCAACTATCACAAGACCAATGAAGGGCATGGCTGGATGGGCGTTCGGTTTCAACTGGAACCCGGCGGAAATTTCAATGACGTCGTCATCCATATCAACTTATTGGACAACGACAATGTCCTGCAACAAAATGCTGTCGGCGTCCTTGGCGTAAACCTCTTGTACGCCTGTTTTTACTACCATACGCACCCCAATATTTTTTTACTGTCCCTGATGGATAATTTGTCGAAAGATGCCATTCAGATCGACATGATCCGTTTTGAGGGCCCTGACTTCGGCAAGGTGGATAACAGGCTGATGAGCCTGCACCTGGTCAAGTACGGTTTTACCGCTGCAGCCCTGTTCGGTCCAGATGGTAAGAACATGCAGCCTTCCGAGATACTGTATAAGAAGCATATTGTCGTCATACGCGGCCGTTTCCGGCCTGTCATCAATGTCCACCTGGATATGCTGAATACGGGCGTTAGACAATTTCTGCAGGAGCCCGATGTCGACAAGGACCAGGTCGTGGTGATTGCAGAATTGACCTTGCAGGCCCTGAAAGAAAGGGATGCCGACCCGACTGCCGAGATCGATGAAAAAGACTTCCTCGACCGGGTGGATATTCTTTGCGCGCTGGGGCAAACAGTCCTGATCTCCGATTTTCATGAGTATTATAAACTGGTGGCTTACTTATCGAAGATCACCAAACTGAAAATGGGTGTGGTGCTGGGCTACCCCAACCTGGAATATATTTTCACGGAAGAACATTACCAGGATCTGCCGGGAGGCATCCTGGAGTCCTTTGCGACCCTCTTCAGCCGGAAGGTAAAGCTCTTTGTTTACCCTACCTTGCGCAATGGGATCATTTATAATTGCCTGCGATTTAATCCCCCTTCACATCTCGTGGACCTCTATCGTTACCTGATCGCCAATAACAAGATCGAAGATATCCATCATTACAAGGAGAGCAACCTGCAGGTCCAGACCGATAAGGTGCTGCAGATGATTAAGCAAGGGACAGAGGGCTGGGAGGAATACGTTCCGGCCGAAGTGGCAGCCATGATCAAGGACCGGTGTTTATTCGGGTTTGTCTGCGAAACGAAACCGGCAGAGCGGAAATAGGTTAGCACTGCCGCCGGCAGCCCGACAAAAAGAGGATTACTGCTCGAGTTGCGAAGACAGCGGGTAACGCAGATTTTGGCAATCGGTCATATCGACAGATACCTTGCCGACAGTGATGGGGCTTTGGATCCTGACGGCAATGTGATTGGGATCGTCGGTAACCCATACCGTCATTTTTTCCCCACCTTCAAACATAGTTCCTTTGACCAGCAGTGGCCTGAACTTAAATGTGCGGAATTTTCCATATTTGGTCCGGATGGTCTCCTTTCCAAGATACCTGATATAGAGATGATATACCTGGCGGTCCAGGAACATGTCAAAAGGTATCCTGTCGTTGGACTTGTATTGATTGAAATCGATATTCCGGGCGTAGAAGACGGCGCTGAGGACGTCCTGAACACAACTGGGCACCTGATAAGTGCCGCTATTAGTGATTGCGGTATTGGTAGCCTTATAGAAGGAGACGTTTTCGACCGTTTTATAGCCGCCTTCGTTGACGTTGCGGACGAACTTATAGGGTTGCAGCGTACTGGTATCGATATAGGTTTCGTATTTATCCCTTACTTTGAAAAACAGGTCGTGGTAACTTTTCCCTTCAGCGACGACATGGTATACATTTTTCCCCATCAGCTTTTCCAGATCGGTTTTGAAGGTCGCCTCTCCACCGGACACGGAAACGCCTGCTAACACATAGGATACTTTGTAAGTGAGGTTTTCGCCGGCATTGAATGCTGTATTGCGGATACTGCCGCAGAATTCACTGTCCACGGGACCCGGCCCCTTCCAGGCATTGACATCGGGTTCTCCCCCCCGGACATCCCAGATTAGTAAGGGCGAGATTAGCGCCAGCAGCAGGATAATGACCGGAATAAAGACTTTCATTGCATGTTTGATTTAGTAGGCCCATCCTTTTCTCATTTAAAGGTAAGTGCAAAAGCCGCACCATGTTAGGTCGCCGGGCGGTCGGAGTGGCTAAACCGGGTGAAAGATTCCTTAAAAATTATTTGGAACGATCGTTCCCGATATCTTATCTTTGCGGAACGTTCATTCCGGAATGAAAAGCTTCAAACAAAATTTATCACCAGCAGACAGTAAATCATTAGCAGATATGACCAGATTAAAAAACAAAGTTGCCGTCATTACAGGTGGCAATAGCGGCATCGGATTGGCGACAGCCCGGGAATTCCTTGCCCAGGGAGCAAAGGTTGTCATCACCGGACGTAACAAAACGGCCGTCGACGAGGCAGTGCGTGAACTGGGTGGCGGTGTCGTCGGTGTATTGGCGGATACCGCCAACCTGCAACATACCGACGACCTCGTAGCCAAAGTGAAGGATTTATATGGCAGGGTAGATGTACTCTTCATCAATGCAGGCGTAGGCAGCTTCTTCCCGGTCGAAACCGCTACGGAACAGCAGTTCGACCATATCATGAACATCAATTACAAAGGCGCCTATTTCACCCTCAGCAAGTTCATTCCTGTGCTGACGGAAGGTGCATCCGTTATCCTATTGTCATCCATCAATGCCACTACCGGCATGGCCAACTCTTCCGTTTACGGCGGTAGCAAAGCGGCCCTGAATTCACTGGCGAAAGTGGCCTCCACTGAACTGGCGCCGAGAAAGATCCGGGTAAACTCTGTCAGCCCCGGCCCCATCGAAACTCCGATAGTCAGCAAACTGGGTTTGGACACAGCCACCCTTGAAGGATTCATGGGTGCTATGCGGAATAGTGTCCCGCTCAAGCGAATTGGCGCTTCCGGGGAAGTGGCTAAACTGGTAGCCTTCCTGGCCAGTGACGAGGCTGCGTTTATAACGGGGACTGATTACGTCATCGACGGCGGCATTGGCGTCAATACGGTGATGGCTTAGCCGAGCCGCCGATATCTTATTAATTAAATACCTTTGCAGTGCAAACTGTAAAGGTTTTTGTCATGGCACGTACAAAAGAATTCGATACGGACGAGGTCCTGAGCAAGGCGATTAACCTGTTTTGGGACAAGGGCTACAACGGCTGCTCCATGCAGGATGTTGTGGATGGGCTGGGCCTTAGCCGGTCAAGCATCTATGAAACGTTCGGCGACAAACGGCAGCTTTTCCTGGAGGCATTAAAAAAATACCAGTATGAAGGCCTGAAGGCGTTGGAGGAAGACATCAACACCACTTCCGACATCCGGCAATCCCTGACAAAGGTCTTCGAATCCGTTATCCCGCAGAGCCAGGACTCTCCTTTACAAAAAGGTTGCTTCATGGTCAACAGCGCTGTCGAGCTCGCTTGCCAGGATCCGGAGATTGCCGAGATCGTCAGGGTCAATCGCCTGGAAGTGGAAGATATTCTTTGCAAAGCCATTGAAAAAGGACAGCAATCCGGTCAGTTGGCCTCTACATTGGACCCCCGGTCGATCGCCCGGTTCATCTACACCAGCCTTTCCGGCATTCGCGTCACCGCCAGGTCCGGCACTGACCGTAAGACATTGGAGGATATCATCTGCGTAACACTCTCCGTATTATAAATTTATCATGGGGCTTTTACACACACCCAGGTTAAGCCTCAGGCTTATTTTCTTTCATCGAAGACCTGGCGGCTATCAAGGCAATGAAGGTGATGGCTGCAGCGATGGAAAGATAATAGCCTACATAGGACAGCCCGTAACTCTTTGCCAGCGTGGTAGCCAGGTACGGCGTTAGCGATGCGCCCAGGATGCCGCCCAATGTAAAGGCCAGCGACGATCCCGTATAGCGTACAGCTGCGGGAAAGATTTCGGCAAGAGCGGTTCCGAGGGGTCCATACGTCAGGCCCATTAAAAACATACCCAGGACCAGGAATAAAACTGTCACGCCCCAATTCCCCGGGATGAACAAGGGCGAAAAAAACAGACCGAATAGAAAAATACCCACAGTAGCCCATATCAATATTTTTCCACGACCATACCGGTCGGCCAAAGCCGCAGATATCGGAATGCCGAACCCGAAGAACAATACGGAGATCATTTGAGCGACTAGAAAACCCGTCCTCGGATAATGTAACGCCGAGGTGCCCCAACTTAGCGTGAACACCGTCAACAGATAAAACAGTAAGAACGTTGTAATGGCAGCCATGGTGCCCAGTACAATGGCCCGCGTATTTTTGACGAAGACATCGATCACGGGCACTTTTACCCGTGCATTGTCTTTGACGACCCGGACAAAATCGGGCGTTTCGGTTATTTTTAACCGAACATACAGACCTACCCAAACAAGGATGGCGCTTGCCACAAAAGGGATACGCCAGCCATACTGAAAGAACTGCTGGTCGGTCATTGTATTGGACAGCAAAAGAAAGGTGCCGCTGGAAAGAAAAAGCCCGATGGGCGCTCCTAATTGGGGAAACATCCCGTACCACGCTTTTTTACCGGGCGGGGCATTTTCTGTCGCCAGTAAAACGGCGCCGCCCCATTCACCGCCCAATCCCAGCCCCTGGCCGAACCGGAACAGGCAGAGCAGGATAGGTGCAGCAACACCAATCGTCCCATAAGTGGGAAGAAGCCCAATGGCCACCGTCGAAGGCCCCATGGTCATTAATGCGGCAACGAGAGTAGTTTTGCGACCCTTTCGGTCGCCAAAATGTCCGAATAATGCTGCGCCCAGGGGCCTGGCAAAAAAGGCCAGTGCAAATGTCGCCAAAGATTGAAGGGTGGCCGAAGTAGGATCGGCAGAAGGAAAGAATAGTTTGGGAAACACCAATACTGCCGCGGTGGCATAGATGTAAAAATCAAAGAACTCGATGGTCGTTCCTGCCAGGCTGGCCAACAGTATCCGGGAAGTAGAATTTCGGGGAGTATTGATCTGACTCATGCCCCAAACATATTACATTCCGGCGAATCCCGTTTTCGAATTTTTTGGATAGATTAGTGAAAACAAACGTCATGGATACGCAAAACATCATTGAAAAAGTACAAGACATTTTTATCGGCGCCGATCAACGGGACTGGGATCGCTGCCGGAGCGCCTTCGCCGACACGGTACACCTGGATTATACATCCCTGGCAGGCGGAGAACCGGCTGATCTGGCCGCTGATATCATTATCGGCAACTGGAAAGGATTTCTGCCCCGCTTCAAGGCCACCCATCACCAATTAGGTAATTTCGTCGTCCGGGAAAAGGAGAACACTGCCGAAGTCTATTTTTACGGAACGGCTACCCATTATAGCCCTCAGCCGGACGGCCGGAATATCTGGACGGTAGTGGGAAGTTATGAGACGAAACTGGAAAGAAAATCGGGCGGGTGGAAAGTGACGGCCCTGAAGCTCAACCTGTCCTATGTCGATGGCAACACGGAATTACCGTCGCTCGTTATGCAACCGGGATCTCACTAAAATAACTTAAAATTGTAGTATGATGCTTCAACATAAAAATGCCGTTGTATACGGCGCCGGCGGATCATTGGGTGGGGCAGTGGCCAAAGCGCTGGCCGGCGCCGGCGCCAGGGTATTCCTGACCGGTCATCGTCTCCCGTCCGTTCAGAAAATCGCTGATGAGATCCTTGCCGCCGGGGGAACCGTGGAGGTGGATGTGGTAGATGGATTCGATGAACATGCGATTACCGCGCATTTGGAACGGGTCGTGCAAAAGGCAGGTAAAGTCGATATATCTTTCAATGCCGTTGGTGTTGATGTAGTGCAAAACATTCCCCTGACCGATATTCCGCTGGATGATTTTGTACGCCCCGTTACCCTGACCATGCAAACCCGGTTCCTGACTGCCGTTGCCGCCGGCAAGGTCATGATGCGGCAGGGGTCAGGCGTCATCCTGTTTCTTACGGCGACGCCCGGCGGTATAGGGTATCCTTTCACGGGCGGCTTTGCGCCGGCATGTTGCGCCGTAGAAGGCTTGTCGAGGAACCTGGCCATCGAGTTAGGCGTCTATGGCATCCGGGTAGTGACGATCCGGTCCGGCGGCTCACCGGATTCAAAGGTATTTAAAGAAGCCATCGACAGTAACCCTGCCGGTATGGAGCCTCTCATCCGAATGATGAAGGGAGATACGGCGCTGAAGCAGATGCCCCTGATGGCCGATATCGCCAATGCGGCAGTATTCCTGGCATCGGATATGGCCGGTAAAATAACCGGCGTCACGGTGGACGTAACGGCAGGCACAACGGCGGGATTAAATTATAAGGTGCAGTCGGCGGACGAGCACCTTCCAACTTTCGGTCAACAAAAATGAGCAGGGTCCATTTTAAAAATCTTCGGGCAGCCATCAGGAAAGAGGGGTTTACCGGCGCATCTTTAAAAGATATGGTGAAAGAATACGTCGGCGTTGAGGCAGATAACGATCACTATGACAGCCCCTGTTATGATGACCTTGACATCTTTATCAATGGGTTATTCTTCTTTAAGGCCATGCCGCAGCAGACCAAAGACCTGGAGCCGGATATGGTATATTACCAGAAAACGCCGGCCAGGACCGTTTTCGATCTTGTTGAGCAGGCTCATTTCACGAAGGAGGATGTCTTTGTCGATATCGGCAGCGGCCTGGGGCAGGTAGCTTTCCTGGTGCACCTTCTGTCCGGGATCCCCGCCCGGGGGATAGAGTTCGAGCCTGCCTTTTGCGATTATGCGAGGGTATGCGCTACGGAACTGCATTTATCTCATGTGACATTTATCAATTGCGATGCAAGACAGGCAGACTATTCCGAAGGGACCGTTTTTTTTATGTTTACTCCCTTCAGGGGAGCTATCCTTCAGGATGTTCTGGAGTTTTTAAGAAGAGAAGCACTACGGAGAAGGATCAAAATAATCACTTATGGGCCTTGTACTGCCGAGGTCGCCGGACAAAGTTGGCTGGAATGGCTCACCCCCCGGGACAATGATCTCTATAAGCCCGCTTTTTTTCAAAGTCTTTAAAATCAGATCATGAATAAATCAAATTTTACGCGCATGATAAAACTTCTCTCTTTCTTACAGCTGTTCCTTTTTATTTCATTGATAAGCCGGGCACAGGATACTACTGCCTTTCCCACTCCTACAGGAAATTCTAATCAGTTATTTTTTCTACAGCGCAGCCAAAATACAAATACCATCGTATATGAACTGAACCTGAAAGAGGGTGCCATGGACACCACACAGCCCGTACATATTTTTTGGATCTGTTATGCTGAGAAAGGGCAACGCGAGGAACTTACCGGTATACAAAGAAAGTATGCCTATGGGCTGGAAACGAAATTCATTTCAAAAGATCGCTATGAGCTCCATTTCCTTGCCAATAAAAAATACTTTGTACTATTAATGAAGGGCGTGGACAATAAGTATCATGTATATGATACCATTAATCAAAAAGAAGTTATCCTTTCAAGAATTTATCTCCAACTCAAAGGCGGTTCGCCGCTTTCGCCAAAAATAGACTATGTAACGCTGACGGGGATTGATCCGGACTCCGGTAAAGAAGTTTTTGAAAAGAAAAAAATGTGATTAATGATGATGGTCACCGCCGGAGCCAGGGTCGATCTTGAAGTAATCTTTGTATGCACCCAGCCTTTTTATCAGGTCTGCGCCGTCTGCCACTATAATGGCCTTTTCTGCTTTGGTGGCTGGTATAACTATATAGTTATACGGCCCTTTTCCGTCCCCCAATACCGCATTATCCGGATTGCCAAAAATGAACCCATCCGTTCCCTCTTTGTACCGGGCATTCTCATTGAGAAAATACGGAGCATACAGCATATAATGGGGCATGCTTATCGTAACGGGCTCTTTTGCATCCGGTCCGCCCGGGTAAAGACGCACAATCGGTTCCAGCATATAGGATATGCCCGGTTTTGAAGGCGCTTGATATACCCCGGTATGCAGCCTGCTCATTACCGAATCTTTGATCTGGCCGGGCTGGAATTTTCCGGACGCCCTCATGGCTGCCACGTCAGCGTAAACGGGAAATATCGTCCTGGCGCCTTCAGCGTCGTAGCTGAGGGCAACGGCAAAATCCTGTCTGAAATCAGCCCATTCCCATTCCGTCCTTGAAACGAAGCATATATATCCATTTGATCCCTGATGGCCCACATAGTATCCTTTTTGAGGATCCAGTAAATAAACAGTGGCATCATTGCGTAAGTGGGGTGGGAGTGCGCTTAATGCATAGTCGGTCTCCAAATCAACCGGCATTTTTTCAAGATGCCAGTCGGAGGCGCTTTGACCAAAACTTTGTGCAGAAACGAAGAGGGCCCATAATAGTACAATTTTTCGCATGGTCGCAGTTTTGCCACTAAAGGTATGGGACCTCTTACTTCAAAAAAAGGGCTGAAAACGACAATTCAGGGGGGTGTTTGGGCACTTTTCAAAACATCTGAACCATTTTACTTAGTTCAATGATGTTGGAAACGCCCAACTTTTGCATGAAATTCGTCTTATGTGTGCTGACGGTCGAGACATGGAGAAAAAGCATACTGGCTATCTCTGATATGTTTTTGCCCTCAAGCAGGTGATTCATGATTTCCAGTTCCCTGGGAGATAAGGTCTCGAACGGATTGGGCGGTGATTCATCAAGCATCTCCCTGGTGAGGGTATCGTGCATCGCGGAGCTTAGGTATCTTTTGTTGTTCAGTATGCATACAATTGCTTTACGGATCTCGGCCCTGTCAGCCTCTTTATTAATGAACCCTTTAACGCCAAGCTTGAGAAATTTTTTTGCATACAGATCTTCCCTGCTCATCGTCATGATCAGGATTTTCTGTTTCGGCCTCAGGACAAATATGTTGTTTATTAAAGTGAAGGAGTCGGTAAATGGCATGGAGATATCCAGGATGATCAGATCGTATTCATTGTTTTGTATCATCTTCCTGGCGCCTTCCCCATCCCGGCATTCATCTATTTCTACTTGGTCGAGTTCTTCTTTTATAAGAAGGATGAGCCCTGTTCTTACAATAACATGATCATCTGCGATTAAGATTTTTTTCATAATTGTCTAAGGTAAAATAATGAAAGATTTCACTATAACTGTTTGATTGACGGCTATAATAAAAATATAACTTATTTGCTGCATCTTAAGTATGTCTTAAGGTAATTTTTTTATGATCGCTCCGGTAACTACTTAGAAAAATGCCTATCAGGCCTCCAACTATTACTAGCGCCGGCTTCCGGCAGTCTTGAAAAGCAAGGTTACCCGGTTGCCGCCGTCGGCCGGTCTATCAATGGCCAGGTCTCCCTGTATCCTGGCTAATAATTCCAGGATGATCTTGTAGCCGAAGCCATGGCTGCTATTCTCCGCCTCATAGGTCTGGGTCAGGATCGCCGTTACCAGTTCCTTTTTCATGCTTGTACCGGTGTCGGTGATGATAATGCGGACGGCGTTGTTGTCTTGTACTGCTTCTATTTTTACTTCCCCATTCTCAGTGTATTTATTGGCATTGTCCGTCAAATTGCGGATGAGCAGCTTTAATATATGGATATCGGAAACCAGGGTGACATCTTCAGGGACGAGGTTGCGAACGGTATTGTTATGCAGATCGGCGCCTGGCTCATATAACGAGACGATCTCTTCTACGATCGGACGCACGGCTATTTTTTCCTGCCGTACAACAAATCCCGCCGCCTGTGCATTGGACCAGACCAGGAAATCCTGGGTAAATTCGTAGAGGTCATGCGCCCCGTTACGGAACTTCAACAGCATATCACCCAGTTCCTGTCCGGTGACTTTTTGATAATTCTCATAAATATGACTGGCCAGTATGTGCAGAAAGCGAAGAGGCGATCGCAGGTCATGCAGGATGATGGCGATCATTTTTTCTTTTACCTGGTTGCTTTCTCTCAGGGCCAGCGTCCTTTCCGCCACTTTTTGCTCGAGTTGTTCAGCCCGTTTGACCTGGCGCTTGTAGCGCAGCCAGAAAATAAAGGGCAGGATACTGATAATCACTACGAAGCCAAGGAGCCGGAACCAGATGGTCTCGTACCAGTAAGGGAGTATGGTCCACTGAGCCGTCCCGTAGGTGTAGCGGGCATAGCTCTCCTGCTTCCTGACGATGAGAGTATATCGGCCTTTGTGTAATCCTGTCAACGCCAGCTTTCCGTCATTATTCACCCGGTGCCAGTTATTGTCCAGTTCCTTAATGGAATATTCCAGGTGCAGGTTGGCCGGGTTGCCGTAATAGGGAGAGGAGATCACAAAGACCAGCGGGCCGGAATCCTGCCCCTGCTCGAAATGATCACTGGGTGCCACCTTTTTCTCGTCCAGGGCCATGCGGTCTATAAATATAGGGTGATCAGGCACTACAACAGGGATACTTGACGGGTCGAATTGTACCAATCCATCCAATGAGGGCAACGAAAAATGGCCGTCCCGGGTGATGATGCCGCAGGGAGTACACCCCCCATTGAATTCATTACTGTTAAACCCGGAAGACTTGTCGAAATAATAATAAAAGACGTTCTCCGGATTGCCGGCGGCATAACTGTCCAGTTCTTTCTTCCTCACCCTGAAAAGGCCCTTATTCGTGGGCAGCCAGAAATAGCCCAGACTGTCCTCCATAAAGCCATGAACGGTGGAGAGATTGTTCATGGGGTCCATCGGCATTTTCAGATAGCGCCCCCTTTCATATTTATAAAAACCCTGCCCGTATGTGCCGATCCAGATGCTCCCATCTCGAGCTTTATAGACCGCTCGTACCGAGGCTTTCTCCAGTCCCGGTTGACGGGTAACCGTACCACGGACCAGATCGGATGAAAATAGTCCGGCTGAAGTCCCGATCCACAGCTCATTGGGGCTTATCTCCCGGATAACCTGTATATTGGCCCCCTGCAACAATACCGGATTCCCCAGTAGTATGGTTACGTCTTTTCCCCGAAGCCGGTATAATTGACTCCCATTACTGTACAAAATATCCTTATTACCGGCCTCGAGGATGGAGGATAGCCATCCGCCCATGTAGGCAACAGTGACGGTTTTATGCAGCCCGGTGTCGGTCCTTCTCAAGGAATCATAAGAAGAATACAAGATATACCCGTCTGATGATCGGAGAAAGGAATGCTCATAGACTCCCGGCGATGGCTTATTTACCGGGCTATGCCGGTCAAGGACGCCGGAGGAGGTCAATATCCTCCCATCCGGCAACTCTACCTGCCCATACAGGCTATTGATTGCAAAGTTGTCGCTGTTGAAGGCCAGCCGCCCGAATTGGTGCTTTTTGAGAATATACAATCCACTTGTCGCAGTACCAACATATAATATCCGGTTCCCTTCGTCATATACCAGGCAACTGATGTCCCTGATGGCTGTATTGGCAACCAATGTATCGACATCTAACTGTCCGTTCCGTAAATGTAACAGCAGGATATTTCCTTTGTAGACGAGGAAAGTGTGGCTTGTATCCCTTACGGCTTTAAAGGTAGTTTGTATAGGATAAGGGCCCGCCACTCCGGCCTGGCTAAGGATTTGCTGCAGCCGGATGCTGGCGCTGACGTTTTTTTGCAGCCGCCCCTCCTTGTATGCATAGAGGTGATCCGACCTGTCTACAGATATAAACACATCTCCCACCAGGAATTGAAGCTTTGGCACAGAAGGGGAAATTTCAGGAAGAAGACGGATACCGGCTGTGCTCTCGTCAAGATAATAGCAGATGGAATCTTTTCTTTCATAAGCCTTTTTTTCATTGACAGTGAACAGGTCGCCGTTGTGGTCCAGATCTTTCAGCAGCCGCTTGTAAGCCGCAGGGGCAGTCGCACCTCCCCACTTTTTATAGATATTGGCAAAAGAAAATATCCGGTTGTTCAACCGGTTGGCTTGATAAGGATCGGAGGAGAGGAGACTGTCTTCCTCCAATTGGTAATCGGCTGTAACCGTCAGGATACGGTGGCTGTCGGCCACCTGCTGAATGAGTACCTTCCCTGATCCCTCCGCTAAACCGAACAGGAAACACCTGTTGGACAACAGGGCAGGGGAGTTGTCCATATTATATTCCCGGAAGTTCCTGCCGTCGAAGCGGACGAGGCCCATTTCCGTACCCATCCAGAGAAAGCCGTTCCTGTCGAAGGCCATGCCCTTAATGCTGTTCTGGGGAAGGGCGTTATCACTGTTGTAGTTGACAACGCTGTAATCAGACAGGCTGGCTTGCCCTTTTGATGCCAGGGCTGGCAACAAGTAAAGAAAGAGCAGAAATAACCTTAACCGCTGGAACATATAGGGGTAAATACTACCGTTTGCTAAATATTTGCACAGCAAATATAGAGGGTTATCCTGATGTTGGAAACGATTAAGAGTTAGCGTGTATGGGCTTCTCCAACTATTACGATGCCGGGCCTTCTCTTGCCTGCTCATTAGTGGCCTTAACCCAGGGTCCCCTGGCACCAAAGAATTGGCAAATGAGGTATTGTGGTAGTTATTTTATAAATTTAGCTGTAGTTTGAAAAACTAAAGCCGAAGAATCAACAAGTTGTTTGATCCGGGAGCCGGGGCACCCTCAGAAATAGCAATATGAAAAACGAATCAATTATCGTAGAACGTACTTTTTCTGTGCCGCCTGAAAAAGTATGGAATGCGATCACCGATCCCAATCAAATGCGGCAATGGTATTTCCCAATGATGGAAGATTTCCGGCCGGAGAAGGGATTTGAAACACAGTTTGATGTAGTTATGGGTGATAAGCATTATCTGCACCTCTGGAAAGTAACAGACGTTATTCCCGGACGAAAAATAAGTTATGAATGGAAGTATGGTGGCTATCCGGGCGATACACTGGTAACTTTTGAACTTTTTGAAAGTCAAGAAGGAACAAAACTCATTCTCACCCATGAAAACCTCGAAACGTTCAAGGGTGATATATACCCTGAACTTGACAAGGACAACTTCCTGGAAGGATGGACGAGATTTATTGGCACTGCTTTGAAGGATTACCTCGATAAAATTTCCGATAGGTAGATGTCAGCTATTGCTTCATCGAGATCGCTTTAAGTTTGAAGAATCTTGTGCTCCATGCGCCGCCTTGTGGGTTTACGCCTACATTTAACATCGCCTGGTTGGATAAAGGTCGTTGATTCGCGGCCGCAGCATCCGCCTGTTTAGTCATATAGCTTTGATAATCAGGATTATCATCGATGGCCATCGTAAAGCCATTGACGAACATTGCGGGGTTGTCGCCCTGGAGGAATTTACTCTGCAACGGGATGGCCAGAGCCTTCTCCGGATCCAACACGGTGGAGTCTGCCGGTACTGTGAGCAAAAAATTATTGCCGGTGCCGAACATGCAGGAGAAAGTGTAGTAAGTGGGTTTCACTTTGGGGAAGGAGATGGAGAAGCTATCCGGGGTTTTCGAGTTGACGATATAATAGGACTCATCGAGCAGGGGTATATTCAGGGGTATGGTGCTCAGGTCGGTTAGTCGGAGGGTGGCTTGCTCCAGGACAGTCGAGCTCGCGCTAAAAGCGGCCGGGTTTCCCGTTAGCATCAGGTCATATTTTTGAAATTCGTTATGAGAAGGATACATAGCTTCGTAAGTATAAGCCTGTGTGTAATCTCCATGACCCGGGGCCAGCAGCAGACGGTTGGACAGATTGGTGGAGTCCATGTAGCCATACAGCAGAATGTTGAGGTTGTATTCTGTGGACCAGGTAAAGCTCAGCGTAATGGCCGTATCCAATTGCGAAAGATCTACCGAGTCATTCACGCCCTGGATCTTGTGCAGCTTATACAGACCGTTGTAAGGGAAGGCAATATAAGCATATTGATCGCCTTCATTGGGGTAGGTGACAGTTAAATTGTCCGTATAGGAGATCCCTTGCGGACTGTGGGTCGTATCATTGTTATCGTTGGACATAAACTGCCAAAGAAAGGCGGGCGGAACAGCGATATTCTCCAGCGCGAGCGTGGCATTGCCATTGGCGGTGGGATAGACCGCTCCCGGCACAGAGTCGGACAAGGGAATGTTTTTCCAGCTGGCCAGGGTCACGCCTTTATAAGTGTTCACTATATACTGTACCTGACCGGGCGCATAGTTATAGGGATAGATAACGGAAACGTCTAAAAGCGTTGCCGCGGTTTGGAGATCGGTGGTGATGATCTGATTGTAATTCGTCACGGTATCGATAAGGATCTTACCGCCGGGTTCGCTGATCAGCAGTTCATAATTGGACCGGAGGTCGCCGATGATCGTCGATTGCTTCAACAAATAGGAGAGGCTCATGTGAAGCTTTGCCGGGGGAGTGGTTGTGTTTGTCGTCGAATCGGACTGGGAACCCGATGAAGTCTTTACGGGCTCTTTTTGGCAACAGACAAACAGGAGGGTCAAGGCAAAACAACAGGATAACGGTTTAATGTATCGCATAGTCCAGGCATTTAGGATGCGGTAAAATACAAAAAATCCGGTAAAATGGCAGAAAATGTCATTATTTATGTAAGTCTCAAAAGCTTATCTGCGTTGCCATGGGCGATTTTTTCTATTTGCGCATCCGGCAATTCGATATCGTGCAGAAAGTCAACGCCCATTTCATTGGTGCTAAATGGATAATCCACAGAAAACATAATATTGTCAATACCAAAAGTGTCAATGGCGATCTTTAACGGGGGCTGGGTGAAAAAGCCACTGGTCGTAATATACAGCTGTTGATGAAAGGTGTCTATGAGGGTGCGTTGGTTTGCTCCTCCATTGCCCGGTTTGAAGGCCCTGTCCGATCTTACCATCATCATAGGCAGCATCTCTCCCATATGGCCGATGATTAGCCTCAGAGTGGGATATCTGTCAAAAATTCCTGCAATGAGTAAACGCAAAACGTGTATCGCGGTTTCGGAATGCCAGCCCCAGCCATAGCACGCGATGGATTCCATCATGCCGGACTGGTGGGAGAAATGGCTGTAGTAAGCTTCGGCAACGCTTTTGGGTGGCAAACCGGGATGTAAATAAATAGGGACATCCAATTTCATTGCTCGTTCAAATATAGGTGCAAATTCCGGCTGGTCTAAAAATTGACCATTTGTCACTCCTCTGATCATCGCTCCGCGAAATCCATGTTCTTTGACGGTCCGCTCGAGTTCGTCGGCTGCGGCCGACGGGGCCATCATCGGCAGATCGGCGAAGGCCGTAAAGCGTTCCGGGTGGGCGGCAATTTTTTCGGCAATAAGGTCATTATACCGGGTTGCGTAGGCCGGCCCGGCTTCAGCGCTTAACAGGCTGGCGCCCATACTATCGACAGAAAGGATCTGCATGGTAATGCCGGTGTCATCCATCAATGTCAAACGTTCATTGGTAATATCGGCCAGTTTGGGCGCGATCTTTTGCATTACGGGTGATTGACCAAAACCCATTAATGCTTCTTTAGGGATCAGTTGGGTCATTTCAGGGAAAGAAATATGTTCTTCAAGCGTTACGATCCGCATACTGTGTTCTTTTGTTGCAAAGGAACGAAAGGTAACTTGAAACGTCAATAGCAGTCTCGCGGGAATGATAGGACAATTCGCGGTTTGACAAGGCGAATCATTTACCGGTTCTATGCTGATAATCGATCCTGCGCCAAATAATATTGAAATAAAACGCCGCTTCTATAATTTTGATTTTAGCCTGCTCAGTCCTTCCTGAGTAATATTCAAATAATTAGCCACAAGCCTGTTGGGCAAGCGTTTTATTATTTCGGGATTTTCTTTAAGCAACAACAAATAACGTTCGGTAGCATCATTGGTGATAAAGCTCATTAGTCTGTTGGTGTTTACCACGTACGCATATTCAAGCTGACGGCGATAAAACTTATCCCAGGCGGGCAGGGTGTCAACCAGGTGATAAAAATCTTTTCTGTCCATATACAAAAGCTCGCTGTTCATTACGGCTTCAATAGATTCATTTGAGGGGTTTTCGGTAATGAACGATACCATGGACGCGGAAGAATCATTTTCGAATATGATTCGGCGGGTGACTTCGGTACCAACGTCCTTTATAAAATAAATGCGCAGGCACCCTTTCACTACAAAATACATCTTATTTGATAATCCGCCTTCGTGCAATAAAATTTCCTTCTTTTTAACGGTGCGATGTTTAAAATGGGAAAGGACATGTTGCAACTCTTCGTCGTTCATTTCAACTTTATTCAGGATGTATTTGGCTAACGATTCTTTCATCGACATTCAATTTTGTTTAAACGATTTCGGATAGATCAGCAATGCTGCAAGCAAGGCTATAAATGTGTTTATTAAAAATACTTTATCAAAGCCATAAGTTATTGATTGGGGCGAACTATTAATCTTTGAAATATTTGACACGCCAGACAAAACAGCGAAGATAACACCCATTACAGTTGTCCCGGTTATTTGGCCCAAAATCCGTGATAACGATAGGAAACCGCTTAACAGACCCCGCTGATCCGCCTGGGCTATTTCCATTACAACGGTATTGTTTGGGGTTTTGAAAAAATTCAAGCCCAGCGCAATGATCCCGATTCTCCAAAGATACCCCACAATATTTGCCGATGGCGTAATAGTGCTCATGCAAAAGCAACCTATTGCTATAGTAATAACGGCATAAAACATTACGTTTTTTGCGCCATATTTATCTGCAATTTTGCCGGCATAAATACTAAGTGCAACGGTCAGCAATGGTCCGAAGGACATAATAAGCCCAACCTGTACCAAGCTATAATTAGCCCCTTTGGAAAGATAAAACGGCGGTAATATTACAGTGGTGATGATTACCGTATAAACAAGCACCGTGGTAATCAGATTTTTACTGATAAGCTTGTTTTTAAAAATGGCGATATTGATTAATGGATGCTTTTTTCTTTTCTCTAACTGAATAAATGCGAATAAGCCGATAACGGAAACTGTCAGTAAAGTTAAAGTAAAGAAATTGTTTACTCCACGTTTTTCGATCATCGTCATCGCGATGCAGTAAGCTGAAAGGGTGATAGCCAATAAAATTATCCCAGCCCAGTCGATAACTATAGTTTTTTTATTGATGGAAGAGCTTACGTATTTATATCCCAATCCAAAGGCTATTATTCCAAAAGGTATATTTACCAAAAACATGGACTGCCACCCGAAGGCTGAAAGCAGTAGGCCGCCAATGGTTGGCCCACTTGCAATGCCAAGCGCTGTTATGGTTGATAAAACACCCATTACCCTGCCTAAACGGGTTTTAGGCGTCATCTCAGTTGCAATAGCCATACTTAAGGCCAGTATTAACGCCGCCCCCAAACCCTGCAAACCGCGAAATAAGATAAATAATGTTGCGCTATCAACTTCACCGCAAAACAAGGATGCTATTGTAAAAATTGCAATGCCCGCCAGGTACAATTTCCTTTTACCAACAAGGTCTCCAAGACGCCCTGCAGCCGTTATTGAAGCAGTAAGTACCAGCAAGTAAACGAGCACAAACCATTGTGCCGAGGCAAAAGTTGTTTTAAGGCTTTTGATCATTGTTGGTAGCCCTACGCTCACGATACTTGTGTCGAGGTTCATCATAAACAGGCCTATGCAAATACCGGCGATAGCAAATTTCAATTTGGGGATGGCCTCGGTAGAAGTCCCTGCAATATTTTTTATACGTAAACTTTCTAATGTTTCTGTTTTCATACCACAAAATTGAAAAGCAGAAAATGAATAAGCATTGATGTAGGTTAAAAAATGGAAGGGCCATAAAAACAAAACCTCCGCGATCGGAGGCTTTATTAGCTTTTAGCTTTTTACTGCCGCGTGCAGACATCGTACCAATTCCATTCCCAGGTTTTGCCATTGTCGGCGGAATAGGCCTGGCTCCAGACGGGTTTGTCTTTATCCCTTATATCCCAGCGGAAGACCACGATCACATTTTTTCCTTTGTAAGTGTCTTTTGCAAAGAAATGTCCCACGTTGTTTTCAAATGAACCTATCTGCGGGGGATCCAAAATACCCCTGTTGTTGGCAACCCAATACAGGCTCCATAATCTGGTTTTCGGATTGAAAAGCCTCAAGGTGAATCCTTCAAAAGGGACTCCCGCCATACCGGGCATCTCTGTAGTCTTATAGGTATCGATATCGCCAAGACCGGTCAATATTTTTGAATTTTCATCCGTGGACTCAAATTCCGTCCAGTCTTTACAATTTTCCAGCCGCCGGTTGAGCCGGCGTTGATACATCTTCCATTTCCCCACCAGGAAATCGAAGTCATTTTGCGAGGAGCCCGCTGATGCGGCGATTTTCAATTCGCCTTTTGCGTCAAATTCTACGGTGGGCATGATGATCGTACTATCGGTTGTCAACATGGGACGCTGGGCAACTCCAATCCGATAGGCCAACAGCAATGACAGTGCAAATAGGTATCTCATCTTTTTTTTGATTAAAATTATATCTTAGCTGGATGATTTAAACCATCCAGTTTTAAGATTTCAACTAATCCAGATGATCACTAATCCGGCGGTCCTGAAAGAATTGATCAGTTTTGACAAGAACAGCGATACCCCCGTCTACCTGCAAATCACCAATTCAAGTCGACCTGGCAGGACAATTTTCGAATCATTTTGTCGGAGATCTGAAACGATTAGCAGCACTAGGCATTTAATAACCAAGGAGTTCAGCAAAGAATTTTCCTCGTGTCAACTAGCTCGCAAAGTTAAGAAAAGGCTAAAGGCCGTATACTAGAATATTGGATAAAGCATAACGGTTCAAATACCTACTCAAAAAATCTTTCAAGACTATTTAGGATTAAAGTTGCATTGCTGCAATCGGGACATTATTTAGGTAAACCGACAGATTTCAAGGATGTACGGGTTTCTTTAGTTAGTCATTTTTCCATTTTCTATAAGGTCAGGACACTGCCCGCCGGTAAGGAAAAGGCTGCCCTTGGTAAGCGCCGGCAGCAACCTGCATCATAAGTATTAAAAAATTAGTATATTTCAATAAAGATTACTCAATGGACGAA
>Ga0302227_10000448_pt1 | contig 36628 bp, 33 predicted proteins | sample II_Palsa_N1_1_FD_193525 | JGI IMG/M metagenome (GOLD analysis project Ga0302227, IMG submission 193525) | Peat permafrost microbial communities from Stordalen Mire near Abisko, Sweden - II_Palsa_N1_1 | ecosystem: Environmental > Terrestrial > Soil > Palsa > Peat permafrost | place: Sweden... | reverse complement strand
AACCGATAGCACGGCAAACAGCATCACGATGGAAGAAAGTCCCGACAGAAGCAGTGCGATACCGAATTTGCTGGCTGTCGTCGGCTCTCTGTTTCTTTTTCGGAGGTATTGGAATAAAGCCACCAGCAAGGGCGTCAGCGTGACAATGAAAAACGGGCCGATGGATTCGAAGATTTCCGTATTGACTAATTTGACGTTCTGACCCGGCGGAGGCCAGTTGGCCTTCGGGATATTGTTGAAATAAGGGTCCGGCCCCAGGGTGCTGTCATTCCCGACGGGAACGAGATAATCATTCACCAGAGGAACCTTGCGCGGAGTAGTATTAACATTCTGCAGCTGTCCCATGAAATCAGCCCCCTTTTCAATGATGCGGGTGGAGATTGTCCGGTCTGTATGCTGTTCTGCCCATAGGGTGTAAGCAGTGAAATTCTGATAGTAAATAGCCCAAAAAATAACCGAGATCATGAAGATGAACAGCAACGCGCCGATCCCCTTCTTGTCCTCCCCGCGGGCTTTTATCCAGATCGACAAGAAAAAGGCAATGACGGGGATGCATGCGAATACGAAGGCATCACTGGACGGGCTGCCCATGAAGGTCGTGTGGAACAGTTTGCCGGGCAGGTAAAAACCGATCACGGCGGCAATAATGCCCGGTACAAAAACATACAACAGGATCTGCGACAGGTTCATATCTTCCTTTTGCGGTTCCCGTCGCACATCTCCTGCCCTGATATGCTTCAAATTGGACCCGAAATTGATCAGGCCGATGATCATCCCGATGCCCGCCGCACCGAAGGCATAACCCCAACCGTATTTATTACGCAGGTAGGCCGCCACAAAATTGCAAACGAGCGCACCTATATTAATGCCCATATAGAAAATATTATAGGCATTGTCTTTTAAAGGCTTCAGGTCTTCTCTATTATATATATTACCCAGTAAAGTGCTGATATTGGGCTTGAAAAAGCCATTTCCGCAGATGATCAGCCCCAGAGAGACATACATGGCCGTGTCTCCGGGAAGGATCAGGCCCAGGTAACCTGCCGCCAGCAGGCTACCGCCGATAAAAATAGATTTGATATAGCCCAGGTAACGGTCGGCGATCATCCCGCCGATGAAGAGGGGCAGCCAGATAAGCGCCAGAAAAGTGCCTGTTATATCTGCAGCCTTATCGTGGGTGAATTGCTTGCCGTCCTTCATGTACAGCAGCAGGATACCGGCCAGTAAATAATACGCAAAGCGCTCCCACATTTCCGTCAAAAAGAGAACATAAAGGGCCCGGGGGTGACGGCCTTTAACAGGGGTGGCTAGACTCATGCGTTTCAAAAATTAGCACCTAAAATACAGATTTTTTCGGGTGGCCAGCGTTTTCTGAAAAATACACCGACCACCCGAACCGCTAATAATGGTCCTTCGGACATCGGGCCCGTGGCCCGATTTGCGTACAACCTCCACCCGGATAATGCCGCTTCTAAATTCTTTTTCACAATATGCGTCTGAAATTCGAATTTCGGGCCTGATTTGCTCCGACCTTGAACCTCAGGTCCGCTTATTTGACATCTATATATATGAAAATTTTACTCTTAGGCTCTGGTGGACGAGAGCATGCCCTGGCATGGAAACTCGCTCAAAGCCCCCTTTGTTCAGCCTTGTTCATTGCCCCCGGCAATGCCGGTACCTCAGGGTGCGGCGTTAATGTCAACCTTTCTCCGCTGGATTTCGGATCCGTCGGGAAATATTGCGTCGCAGAAAGCATCGGGATGGTGGTGGTAGGACCGGAAGAACCTCTCGTCAGGGGCATTGTTGATTTTTTCGCCGCAGACCCCGCCCTGCGGCTCATCCCTGTCATCGGCCCCTCCGCCTCCGGGGCCCGGCTGGAAGGCAGCAAAGCCTTTTCCAAGCAATTCATGGACCGCCACCATATCCCTACCGCCAAATACCGCGAATTCAACAGCAGCAACTATGCGGAAGGGATCGCCTACCTTCAGCAACATTCCCTGCCCATCGTACTCAAGGCCGACGGCCTGGCAGCCGGTAAAGGAGTGATGATCTGCCAAAACCATGTCGAGGCAGTGGCTGAATTCGAATTGATGCTGCAGGGACATAAATTCGGCGAGGCCGGCAATAAAGTAGTCGTAGAGGAATTCCTTACGGGTATCGAACTGTCTGTATTCGTGCTGACGGATGGCCGGCATTTCCTCACCTTACCCCCGGCGAAAGACTACAAGCGGGTGGGCGAAGGCGATAAAGGGCCGAATACCGGGGGCATGGGCGCCGTCAGCCCTGTGCCCTTTGCCGATGACGCCTTCATGGACAAGATCACCCAACGGATCATTATCCCCACTATCAACGGACTTTCGGCGGAGAAGATCGATTATAAAGGGTTCGTTTTTATCGGGGTGATAAAAGTAGGGGAAGACCCCCTTGTGATAGAATACAACTGCCGGATGGGCGATCCCGAGACGGAAGTAGTGATGCCACGCCTGAAAAATGACCTGGTAGAGTTGTTTACGGCCGTCGCAGAGCAGCGATTGAACGAATGGGAGATACAAACCGATCAGCGCACGGCCTGTACTATTGTAGCCGTCAGCGGCGGTTATCCCGGCAGCTATGAAAAAGGGCTGCCCATCACTGGCCTCGATCAGCCGCTTACCGGCGACACCCTCATCTTTCATGCGGGTACCCGCGCGGAAAACGACACTATCGTCACTAATGGTGGCCGGGTGCTCTGCGTCACCTCCTTTGCAGAGACGGTGTATGAAGCGGTCGATAAATCCAGGGATGTCCTCGAAAAGATCGATTATGACGGCATCTATTACCGGCGGGATATCGGCTTCGAGTTCTTATAAACACACATTATGCATTACAGCGACTATCTCGAACTGGACAAGATCCTGGGGGCCCAACACCCCGAAAGCGACAGGCTGGGTCAGCCGGCCCATGATGAAATGCTGTTTATCGTCATCCACCAGGCGTACGAACTCTGGTTTCACCAGCTGCTGTTCGAGACGGAATCGGTCATCGATATCCTGGGGCAACCTGCCCTCAATGACAATTCACCCCAGCTTCAAACCATCGTCCACCGGCTATCCCGTTGTGCCACCATTCTGAAAGTACTGGTACACCAGATCGATATCATGGAGACTATGACACCGATGGATTTCCTGGACTTCCGCGACAAGCTGCGCCCGGCTTCGGGATTCCAGAGCTGGCAGTTCAAGTTGCTGGAAGCCAGGTTGGGCCTGAAATACGAGCACCGGTTCGGAAAACAGTATTATCTGTCACAACTCCGTCAGCCCGAGATCGACCGGATAAAAGCAGGAGAGAGCCAGCCCTCCCTCCTTCAATTGCTGAACGGCTGGTTAGAGCGGATGCCCTTCTTCGATGCAGCGACCTCCCGCAACTTCTGGTCGGATTACCGGCTCCGCTACCAGCAGAGCCTGACCGATGTGGAGAAGGGTAACCTGGAATATTTCGACAGCGTCTTTCAACTATCTGACGCAACACAGCCCCCGGCAGAAAGCTCCGGTCATTCTCAGGGCGCCGTTGCTGCCGGTACCGTTGACCGTTCCCTCTCTCCCGCCGCTTGCCGCGCCGCGCTCTTTATCATGCTCTATCGGGGATATCCCTTACTGCAGTTACCCTTCCAGGTACTGCATCAACTATTGGAGATAGACGAACAGCTCAGTACCTGGCGCTATCGCCATATGAGCATGGTCCACCGGATGATCGGTACACGCATCGGCACGGGAGGCAGTACCGGCAAGGATTACCTGGGATCTGCCCTCGAACGCCATCACCTCTTCCGGGAGATCGCCGCGCTGACCAGCTTTCTCATCGAAAGGAAAAGACTACCGCAACTCGACCCGGAGATGGAAAGGCGACTGGGCTTTGTCGCAGGATGAAGAAAAAACCATTCCTTCGTTTTTTTATTGCCCTCTCCGGATACGATGGAGAACGTTTTGTCGTTTTGATGTCAGGCTTTGCCCTGGAGGAAAAAAAAATTTGGTAGATAAAGGTCTGTGGAAAATAATCCGGTAAATCAAGGGTTTCACCTTGTTAATTCAAATTATTTCCTTCAATTTTGCTGACAATTAAAAGAGAGCCAATGGGAATGGCCGCAAGCCATAACCGGTGCACCGATCGTAACTTAAAATCTGACCTATACACAAAATGGGATTATTCAATTTCCTTACGCAAGAAATAGCCATGGACCTGGGTACCGCCAATACCCTGATTATACACAACGACGAAATAGTGGTCAATGAGCCGAGTATCGTAGCCCTGGATCGTAATAATCCCAAGAACGTGCTGGCCGTAGGCAAACGCGCCCTGATGATGCACGAAAAGACACATGAGAGCATCCGGACCGTCCGTCCCCTGAAAGACGGCGTGATCGCGGATTTCAACGCAGCCGAGCTCATGATCCGGGAAATGATCAAAATGATCTATCCCAAGAAGCCGCTGTTCCCCCCCAGTTGGAGAATGATGATCTGCATACCTTCCAGCATCACCGAAGTAGAAAAAAGGGCCGTCCGGGATAGTGCCGAGCAGGCAGGGGCCAAAGAGGTATACCTGATCCACGAGCCGATGGCCGCCGCACTGGGTATCGGTATCGACGTAGAAGAGCCTGTCGGCAACATGATCATCGACATCGGCGGCGGTACCACCGGCATCACCGTCATCGCGCTTGCCGGTATCGTTTGTGACCAGTCGATCCGTATCGCCGGGGACGAATTCACCGCCGATATCATGGAGGCCCTTCGCCGCTATCACAGCCTGCTGATCGGGGAAAGAACAGCCGAGCAGATCAAGATCCAGATCGGCGCTGCACTGAAGGACCTCGACAATCCCCCCGATGATATCCCTGTTAACGGCCGTGACCTTGTCACAGGGATCCCCAAGCAGATCATGGTCTCCTACCAGGAAATCGCCGAAGCCCTCGATAAGAGCATCTTCAAGATAGAAGAGGCAATACTGAAAGCACTGGAGACGACCCCGCCGGAACTGGCCGGGGATATCTATCGCCGCGGTCTTTACCTGACCGGCGGTGGCGCCCTGCTCCGTGGACTAGACAAAAGACTGAGCCAAAAGATCAAGCTGCCCGTACATATCGCCGACGATCCGCTGAAAAGCGTCGTTCGCGGTACCGGTATAGCATTGAAAAATTACGACAGATACCCGTTCGTGATGAGATAGGATCGGGTAAACAATCCAATTGATTATAAACCAAGACACCGGTGCGTAACGTTTTTCTCTTCATCAGAAGGCATTTTAACTTCCTCTTCTTCCTGGTGTTGCAGATAATATCCCTTTCTTTCCTCTTTCGGTATAATAAATTCCACGAAGCTGCCTTTTTGAACGTCAGCACCGAGATCACCGGCAGGTTTAACCAGAGATACAATAACATCGAATATTATTTTCAGCTGAAGAAGACCAACGAGTCACTGGTCAAAGAAAACCTCCGGCTCCGCCAATTGCTGAAAGAAAATTATGAGGGCCCTGACTCCAACCGCCGCCTGATCAATGATACGATCCGCGCAGATTCCGGCAAATCGATCCTGAAATACCAGATCATGGAGGCGAAAGTGGTCAACAATACAACGGCCTTGCGTGCCAATTACCTGACGATCCATCGCGGCTTTGCCCAAGGCGTCCGCACCAATATGGGCGTCACCGGCCCACAGGGTATCGTCGGATCTGTCATCAATGTCAGCAGGAATTTTGCTATCGTCATGAGTATGCTGCATCCCCAGTTCAAGGTAGTGGTCAAGCTGAAAAGAGGCGGTGAAACGGGTACGATCGACTGGGACGGCCTCAGCCCGAACTTTGTCACCCTGCGTGCCATTCCCAAAAGCGCAAAAGTGAGCGTTGGGGATACAGTCATCACCAGCCAGACTTCCTCTCTTTTTCCTGCCAACCTGATGGTAGGGACGATCGAAGAGGTCGTGCCCGACAATAGCAGCAATTTTTATACACTGAAGGTAAGGACCGCTACCAACTTTTCAAATATTGAATATGTGTATGTGATTGATAATACACAATTTGACGAGCAAAAGGCCCTGGAAGACTCTACCCGCAAAAAAGTCCAATGAGTGAACTGCTGAAAAATATCATCCGTTTTATCCTTTTCATCCTGGTACAGGTGTTCATCCTTTTCAAGATGCCGCCGCTGCACCGGTTCGTTGTCCCTTATCTCTATTACCTTTTTATCTTGTGGCTGCCCTTCAGCCTGTCCCGGATGTCATTGACTTTTATAGGGTTCATTTTCGGGCTCAGCCTGGACTACTTCGTCAAGACACCGGGCCTCCATGCCGCTGCCTGCACGCTGATCGCTTATGTAAGGCCCTTCGTTATCGGGATGCTGATCTCCCAGGAAGGCGCGGATAAGAACTATATTGCCCCTTCCATTGTTAGTATGGGATGGGCTCCTTATGCAACGTATGTCATCGTTCTCACCCTTCTGCATCATACTTACCTGGTATTGCTGGAGTGGATGAATTTTGGAACTTTTATCTACTTCATTGGAAAAATCGTCGCTTCGACCGCCGTCAGCCTGTTGCTGGTCCTTTTGACCGAACTTTTATTCTTCCGTAAACAAAAATTCAGGACAAATACTATATAGTATTCTCCTGTTTTTCACGTTAATAACCGGTACTTTGTAAATTGTAGGTAGCTTTCCTCATATGTCTGTATTCAATCAATCGCGTAGTAATATTATCCGCCTCATTTTTGCCGGCATGTTCCTGGTCATAGCGGCACAATTATTTCACCTGCAGATCATTTCCAAAAAATACAAACAGCAGGCCCAGGAAAATGCACTGTTTCGCAAGAGTGTCTATCCCACGCGCGGCATTATCTATGACCGGAAAGGGCGGGCCATCCTCAACAATACGATCCTCTACGATCTGGTGGTCACGCCGGCCCAGGTCAAAAATATCGATACGGCTTATTTCTGCCAGCTGCTGAACATCGACACGGCCGAATTCCGCAAGCGTGTCCTCGACGCCCGCATCAAGAACGGCCCCTTCCGGCCGACGACCTTCGAAGATCTCCTTCCACCGGATATGTATGCCCGCCTGGAAGAGAACCTCTGGAAATTTCCGGGGTTCAATCTGCAGGAACGTCCTGTCAGGGTCTACCCGTTCGACGCGGCTGCTCACATCATGGGCTATGTGGGCGAGGTGGACTCGGCTATCCTGCGCCGGTCTAATAATTACTATCAGCTGGGTGACTATGTCGGGCGCAGCGGGCTCGAACAATACTATGAAAAAGAGCTGATGGGCCAGCGGGGGACTGAATTCTGGATCAAGGACAACAAGAATAGGTTGGTAGGCCCCTACCAGGACAAGGCCCTGGATACCCCTGCCATTGCCGGGAAGAACCTCAATACCTATATGGATATCGAGCTGCAGCAGCTGGCCGAACGGCTGTTGTCAGGAAAGACAGGCGCCGTCGTTTGTATCGATCCTACCACCGGCGGTGTCCTGGCTATGGCCTCCGGCCCTACCTATGATCCCAATAGCCTGACAGGCCCCGAGAAGCAGACCAACTATGGCCGGCTTGCGCTTGACGTTTCGGGCCCCTTGCTAAACCGGGCCATTAAGGGGCAATATCCACCCGGTTCCACCTATAAACCGTTGGGCGCTCTTATCGGTCTGGATGAAGGCGTCATTACGCCGGCTAGCGGAATCGACTGCCGGGGCTTCTATTATGGGTGCGGAGAGGTCAGGAAATGTACTGAACATCAGCCTGGTCATGCTGCCAACCTCCGCCTTGCGATTGCATGGTCTTGTAACTCATTCTTTTACAATGCTTTCCGATTAGAGGTAGACGATCCCGTTTTTCATAATCCAAGGATCGGACTGATGAAATGGAAGGAATATGTCAACGGTTTCGGTTTGGGCCACCGGCTGGGTGTCGACCTGCCTAGCGAGGACGGTGGCAATATCCCGGATACGTCCGCTTATGACAAGGAGTATCATCATTCCTGGAACTCCTGTACGATGGTGACCATGGGCATCGGCCAGGATAAAATGCAGGAGACGCCGCTGCAGATCGCCAATGCCATGTGTATCGTCGCCAATAAAGGGTTCTACTATATCCCTCATTTTGTTCAGAACATTGAAGGGGCGGCGGAAGAAGATACCTTGCTTAGCCGCTTTCATGAGAAGCATTCGGCTGTATCGCATATTACCAATGAGGACTACGACGTGGTGCAAAACGGGATGCAAGGGGTCGTAGACTTCGGGACCGCCAGGAGCGTGAAGATCCCGGGTATCAATATGTGCGCCAAGACTGGTACGGCCGAGAATAACCAGGTCATCAACGGGAAACTCTACAAATTGAAAAATCACTCCGTATTTGCCTGCTTTGCCCCGCGTGAAAATCCGAAGATTGCAGTAGCGGTCATCGTCGAGAACGGCGGCTATGGCGCGGATGCTGCTGGTCCTATCGCCTCGCTGCTGGTAGAAAAATATCTCAATGACACCATCGCCACCGACCGCCTGGAGCTGGAAGACCGGATGACGAATATGAACACCATGCCCGGCTATCTGGTCCGGAAGCAGTATAAGGCCGATTCCATCCGGGCAGCCGAATGGGCCGATCAGAGCGGCGACAGCACGCGGTGGATCAAATACCAGACGCCTTCCTTCCGGTCTATGATGCTGGATACTTCTTATGGTTCCAAGAGCCCGCTCTATGCCAACTTGCATCGGGTTTCGCCATATAAGAGTGCCCTGGCCGAACGGTTAGCCCGGATCAGGACGCAGGCTGCCGCCGCCACCGTACAGCAACGTCCGGCAGACAGTAGCCAAAAAAACCGTACCCCGGATAGCAGTGGGGCGCCTTCGAAACCCTCGCCGGCCACACGGCCCCGGCCGGTGGATACTGCCATCAAAAAGTCTCCGCCCCGAACGCCCGTCAAAGAAGATTCTATTCACAAAGATTCTACCCGCTAAATATTATGAGTCAGAGAAACCCCACCATATCGAAAGGCGTTGACTGGTCACTGGTCTGGATCTGGTTCATCCTTTGTTCCATCGGTATCATCAGCATCTTCGCCGCGTCCTGGCGTGAAGGCGATAACATTGTACAGGGTTTCATTTCACTCAAAACGGATTATAGCCGCCAGCTGCTGTTCTTTGTCCTCGCCGGCATCGTCGGCACCTTTATCCTGCTGACGGATAGTAAATTTTTCACTGCGACTGCAAATCTGGGCTATGCCTTCGGCATATTCCTGCTGTTGCTGGTCTTTCCTTTTCACTCCCGCGTGAAAGGTACGGAGTCTATCATCCGGTTCGGAAGCGCCTTCCAACTGCAGCCGGCGGACCTTTGCAAGTTATTTGTCAACCTTGCGCTCGCGAAGTATTTGTCGCGGGTAGAGACCAATTTCACCCGGCCACGTTCGCAGTTGATCGCAAGCGTCATTGTCCTTGTACCGGCCATGCTCAGCATCATGCAAAAAGAGACCGGCCTTGCCCTGGTCTATTTCTCCTTCTTCCTGGTGATGTTCCGGGAAGGGCTGCCCCCTTCCGTGCTGATCATCGGTTTTTCTTTTTCGGTTCTCGTCGTGGCTACGCTGCTGATGGAACCCAATACTCTGGCGCTCGTTCTGACCGGCATCGCTGTCGCGGCAATCTATTTTCTCCGCAGGGTCATCAAACGTAACCGTGCCGTCCTGTTTTTGATTGCCGGTACCTGGTTTGTCTGTGTCGGGGTGCAGCGGTTCGTCGTTCCCTTTGTCTTCGATCACGTCTTCCAGCCCTACCAGGTAAAGAGGATCTACGATGCTATCGGCAAGGACTATGTGCCCAAGGATCAGGCCACAGAAGTCGCCCTGGAAAATGAGGTAAAGACCAGCGGAAAGAAAAAGGACAACAACTACAACGTTAAACAAAGTAAGATCGCTATCGGTAGCGGCGGCCTCATCGGGAAGGGTTTGCTGAAGGGTACGCAGACGAGGTATGATTTTGTGCCGGAACAAAAGACCGACTTCATTTTCTGCACGATAGGCGAAGGCTTTGGGTTTACGGGCAGCATTATCTTCCTCGGCATTTATGTCCTTTTACTGATGCGTATCGTCTCCATCGCAGAACGACAGCGCAGCGTATTCAGCCGTGCGTATGCCTATGGCGTCGCCAGTGTTTTCTTTTTTCATATCACCATCAATGTCTGCATGACGATCGGGCTGGCTCCCGTTATCGGTATTCCCCTACCCTTCGTCAGTTATGGAGGGACTTCCCTGCTAACGTTCAGTATCATGCTTTTCATCCTTGTCCGGCTTGACGCCGACCGGCAGATGGTGTTGCGGTGAGCCCGGTCATCCGCAGCCAATTCAATATCTTTGATGTATGCAAATCATTCCCCTGTCCGAAGGCGCCTTCACCATCGACAAGACCAAACGTTTCGTCCCTTTCGATACCGCGCTGGATGACCTGCAGCAACGGCCGGTGGGCAGCTTGCTGGTAGAAGTACAGCCTTTTGCCATCGTTACCTCCGACGATATCCTGGTGCTCGATACGGGCCTGGGCTTTGAAAAAGATGGACACCTCCAGATCCATTCCAATTTATGGCAGGCCGGCATCGATCCGGCAAAAGTCAGCAAGGTGCTGATGAGCCATCTGCATAAGGACCATGCGGGCGGTATCGGTCCTGACCGCCTTTCTTTTCCGAATGCAAAATATTATGTCCAGCGACGCGAGTTGGCATACGCGTATGAAAAGGGCCCATCCTCTTATATGACTGACGAACTGGAATGTCTCAAATCCTCTCCGCAGTTGATATTGCTTGACGGGGATGGCGTTCTCGACGGTTATATCCGCTATACCGTCACGGGGGCGCATTGTCCGTTTCACCAGGTGTTCTGGATCGTTGATGGCGGCGAAACGACCTTCTTCGGCGGGGATGTCGCTCCCCAGCTACAACAGATGAAAAGCCGCTTTGTTGCCAAATATGACTACGATGGAAAGCTGGCGATGGAGCTAAGACAGGAATGGTGGAGCAAAGGGCAGGAGGAAGGGTGGACCTTTCTGTTCTATCACGATGTGAAGACGCCGGTGTATAAATAAAAAAAGGCCTGCCCTGGAAAGAGCCGGCCGTTGCTAACCTATGAAAAACACCAAGTTCAAATATCGTTATTCAGGTCTCTATTGATAAAATTTATTCGGTCAATGGGCTAAATGTCAGGGTCTATGGGCCTTGCGGCGGAAGCCCCTGCGGTGCTACGGGATAGGGACCCCCACGCTGCGCCTGCCTCCGCTGCATCTCGGTGCGGACGAAATTATTGAAATCTTTTTCCGCCTTGAAAAACTCATTGATCTTGGGGGGTGGGATAGCTTTCAAAAATTCTACGCTGTATTTTTTCTTGATATTCAGTAACGTTTCTTCCAAAACTATTTCGCTGCTGTTCGGTTGATGCCTGAAATTGAAATAGGCCTGCTGAAGTTCCGCCGCATAACTGTTATAGATAGGCCAGAACTTCTGGGCTTCTTCATTCGTCAACCGCAACCTGTTAGTGATATAGCCGGTTTTCATAGCCTCAAGCTGGCCGGCAAACGGTCCTTGCCTACCTTGTGAGTGTGCGGGCCGGGTCAGCCAGCAGAGAAGTACCAATACGGAAAATAATTTTTTCATTGTTACGTCTAATTCGTTGCAATGTCATTTGCTCTTCCATGCTCTTCCATATATTGCTGCAACTCTCCGTCAGGCACATCCCCCAGGAGCGTCTTGATATCACTGTCATTCATATCCAGAGTCGTGGCAGTGTTGTTCGACACAGGCTCCGCCAGAATGGAATTCTGATCGTCCAGGTAGTTCAGGATCTCCTGGTCGCTCACTTTGTGAAGGCTTTGCGCTATATCTACCGTCCCCTGGTGCTGCCCGCCATCGGTCTTTCCTGTGTGCAACTGCGGCCAGCTAAACACCAGTATCAGACATGCTGCGGCTGCTACCCCTGCATAGCTCCACCAATGACCTTTTCCCCTGCTTCCGATCGCAACAACTTTAGCGCCGGCCTTAGCACCGCCTTTGGCGATGGTAGCGGCCATGACTGTCGCAGTCGCTGCTGCCGGAAGATAATCAAAATATCCCTCCGGCGCGAGGTAGGTTGTTTTATCTTTCAGTACGGACAATATAGGTGATACTTCTGCAAAATAGCCTTCCGGCAACAGGTAAGGGTTTTCCCTGGTGATCCGGCTAACGATTGGGGAAATCCGGGCCAGTTCTTCACCGACGCTCTCCCCCAACAAATCCTGCCCAAAAAAATCTTTGGATACAGAACCGGCTTTTATCCGGCCCAGCACCTGCGAGGCAAGATTATCGAAATATCCTTCAGGGACACTGAATGTCAATGACTTAGGAAGATTTGATGCAAATGTCCCCTGGTTTAGCCCGGCGATCCGGTCCAGCACCTCCCCCAGGATCAACGGAGGCAAATCTTCGAAATAACCTTTCGGCAATTCATAAGGCATTTGCCTGCCAATCCCTGCTACCAGAGCGCTCAGCGACCTTAATTCGTCCGATATGTCATTCTTCGCTTGCATCTATTTTCAGACCCCTTTGGTTAATTAAAGTTTAATGATTCAGGATATAATCCTCGATTTTTTTGACTGCATGATGATAAGAGGCTTTCAGTGCCCCTTCGGAAGTATCCAGAACACGGCTCATTTGCTCGTAGGGCATTTCATCGTAGTAACGAAGGGTAAACACAACTCTTTGTTTTTCAGGAAGTTGCTGAATTGCAAGTTGAAGTTTCCACTCCAATTTATTAGGATCGAAGTGTTTATCGGCAACAATTCTATTGCTGAGGCCGGATTCTGTCTCGTCCAGGGAAGTGGTAGCCTTTCTCTTCTGCTGTTCAAGGTAGCTCAGGCATTCATTGGTGGCGATCCGGTACAGCCAGGTATACAACTGCGAGTCTTCCCGGAAATTTTCCAACCCGTTCCATACACGGATAAAGACGTTTTGCAATACATCATTGGCATCCTCATGTTCCACTACCATTCGTCGGATATGCCAGTACAGTTTTTCCTGGTATTTCTTTATAATGGCCGTGAATGCCTTCTCTTTCGTCTCAGGGTTCCGAAATTGCAAAAGCAGCTCGGTATCTTGTATGGTCACCCCCATGGATAGCAATTTGGCTAAGTATTATTTTTTTTTCTGGCCATCACTTTCTCTGCCGCGGCAACGATATTCGGTGTGTCCAGGCCGTACTTGACCATCAGTTGTGTAGGAGTACCGCTCTCACCGAAAGTGTCATAGGTACCTACATATTCGATGGGTGTCGGAAAATGCCGGGCCACTGTCTGTGCAACGGCGTCACCCAGGCCACCGATAATATTGTGCTCTTCGGCAGTGACGGCACAGCCGGTCTTTTGTACTGATTTCAGAATAGCGGCGGTATCCAGGGGCTTGATGGTGTGGAGATTGATCACTTCAACCGACACGCCTTTTTCTTCCAGGATCTTTCCGGCTTCGATGGCCTTCCATACCAGGTGCCCGCAGGCAAAGATGGACACATCCGTTCCTTCGGAAAAGACCTGGGCCTTACCGATCTCGAAAGGCAGTTTGTCCGTGAAGATAGGCCATACGGGCCTGCCAAAACGAAGATAAACGGGTCCCACATAGTCGGCGATGGCGATAGTCGCCGCCTTGGTCTGGGCATAGTCGCAAGGCACGATCACTGTCATGCCCGGCAGCATTTTCATCAACCCGATGTCTTCCAGGATTTGGTGAGTGGCTCCGTCTTCCCCCAGCGTTACCCCGGCGTGCGAGGCACATATCTTCACATTCTTCCCGGAATAGGCGACAGACTGCCTGATCTGGTCGTATACCCGTCCCGTAGAAAAGTTGGCAAAAGTAGTGGTAAAGGGGATCTTGCCGCCTATTGTCAGCCCGGATGCAATGCCGATCATGTTGGCCTCTGCGATGCCGCATTGCACAAATCGTTCGGGAAATTCCTTGATGAACTGGTTCAGCTTCATCGAACCGAGCAAGTCCGCAGTGAGGGCTACGATATTAGGGTTCTTGCGGGCCGCTTCTACAATTCCGTCTCCAAATCCGCTGCGAGTGTCTTTCTGTCCGGTGACCTGAATGTCTTTTAACATTATTGCCGAAAATTGAGGTTATTAATTAATGGATGGCAGAGACGTCGATCCCTGGTTTGGCCTACAAAGTAAAGGAGTTTAATTGAACTGCGAAAACTTCCCATTGTAGAACTTCTCGTCTGTTTTCAGCTTTTGCTCCGATTTCCAGGCAGTGGACATCATGTCTTCCAGCCCGTATTCGATTGTCCAGCCTAACTGCCGCCTGGCCAGATCGTTATTGGCATAAATGGCGACGACATCCCCCGGCCGGCGGGGCCCGATCTGGTAGTTTAGTTGTACTCCGCTGACCTTTTCAAAAGCCCTGATCGCCTCCAGCACCGTAACGCCATTGCCGGTCCCCAGGTTATATACCTCTGCATTCTTAACGATCTTTTTATCCAGCATGTATTGTATAGCCAGCGTATGCGCATGGGCAATATCGCATACATGAATGAAATCCCGGATGCAAGAGCCATCGCGGGTAGGATAATCGTCTCCGTAGACCGTCACCATGGGCAATTTGCCAATGGCGGTCTGAGTGATCACCGGGACCAGGTTGGCCGGCCGGCCGACAGGCATCTCCCCGATGAGTATACTGGGATGGGCCCCCACGGGATTGAAATATCGCAACAGAATGGATTTGGTTTTCGTCGTAGCCTTGGAAAATTCGTTGATGATCTGCTCGCCCATCTGTTTGGTATATCCATAAGGGGATTCGGCTGGTTTGGGCGGCGTCAGTTCGGTCACCGGGATCTCGTCGGGGTTACCGTATACCGTACAGGAAGAAGAGAATACAAAATAGGGGATTTCGAATTCCTGCACGCACTTCAGCAGATTGATCAGGGACAGCAGGTTGTTCTCGAAATACATCAGGGGTTGTTCGACGGATTCCCCCACCGCCTTGTAAGCGGCAAAATGAATGATGCCTGCGATATTTTCGTTTTCCTGGAAAATAGCAAAAGTGTCGTCGTAATTGCAGAGGTCCACCTTATAATTCTTGATCTTCTTTCCTACGATCTTCTCCACACCCTCCAGTATCCGGGGCGAAGACCGTACGTTATTATCTACACAGATGACTTCAAAACCATTGGCGATGAGGTCTACGATGGTATGAGAACCTATATAACCACAGCCGCCGGTGACAAGGATCTTTTGCATAATGGTCCGCTTTGAATAACTTATGATGAATGAATGAGGTTGATCAGATATTGCCCATACCCGCTCTTCAGTAACGGTTGAGCTATTTTTTCCACCTGGTCAGCATCAATGAAGCCCTTGCGGTAAGCGATCTCCTCTATACAGGCAATCTTAATGCCCTGGCGCTGTTCGATTACCTGAACGAACTGGGTAGCCTGCATCAATGAATCGAAGGTCCCGGTATCCAGCCATGCGGTTCCGCGGTCCAGGATCGATACAGTCAGTTTGCCCTGCCGCAGGTACTCCTTATTGACATCGGTGATCTCATATTCGCCCCTTGGCGAAGGTTTTAGCGCTTTAGCGATGTCCACCACCGTATTGTCATAAAAGTACAAGCCCGGAACGGCATAGTTGCTCTTGGGCCTGGCCGGTTTCTCTTCAATGGAAATAGCTTTATTAGCGGCATCGAATTCCACGACTCCATACCGCTCTGGATCACTCACCTGGTAGGCATAAACGATACCACCGTCCGGCTGGTTATTCCTTTCCAGTTGCTTGCCCAGACCCGCTCCATAAAAGATATTGTCACCCAGTACCAGGGCTGCCGGCTCTTTACCGATGAAAGACGCTCCGATCACAAAGGCCTGTGCAAGTCCATTCGGCAAAGGCTGCTCCGCATAGGAAAATGAAAGTCCCAGTTGTGAACCATCCCCGAATAGCTTGCGGAATAAAGGCAGGTCATGCGGAGTGGAAATGATCAGGATCTCACGGATGCCTGCCAGCATCAGGGTCGACAACGGATAGTAGATCATCGGTTTGTCATAGACAGGCATAATCTGCTTACTGATCGCATAAGTGATCGGATGCAACCGCGTGCCCGAGCCACCTGCGAGAATAATTCCTTTCATAGCCGAATATCGCTTTTTTTATGTTATATGCAGAAGGGTTTTATCGAAAAGTAACCCTTCTGCACGAATTATCTATGATGGGCCTTCGGCCGATGGACCTGTGGACCTGTGGTCCATCTCTGTTACTTCACCATGTTAACGATAAAATAGACGATAGCTGCCAGCAGGGCGCTGACCGGAATGGTCAGTACCCAGGCCCACAGCAGATTGATCGTCACACCCCATCTTACCGCAGAGAGCCGTTTGGTTGCGCCTACCCCGATGATCGACCCCGTAATGGTGTGCGTCGTGCTGACTGGAATGCCCAGCTTTTCGGTGAGGAATAGGGTTAGCGCTCCCGCCGTCTCGGCACTGAAGCCCTCCAGGGGGGTGACCTTGGTGATCCTGGTCCCCATAGTCTTTACAATTTTCCATCCACCACTCATCGTACCCAGGGCGATCGCTGAAAAGCTCGCCAGGGGCACCCACATATTCGCATCGATGAATTGGGTAAAGGTCATGTCATGCCCCTGGGATTTCTGGTACCAGATCATAGCCGCGCCGATGATGCCCATGACCTTTTGCGCATCGTTGCCGCCATGTCCCAGGCTCAGCAGGCCGGAGGAAACCAGCTGCAGCCGGCGAAACCAGTTGTCCGCCTTATAAGGGTTCGCCCGCCGGCAAATATTCAAAATGATGAGGGTAATGACGAAGGCAACTACCATACCGATTAAAGGAGCCAGGAAGATGAAAAGAAAGGTGGGGATCACCTTGGCATAGTTGATAACGGCCACGCCATGGCGGGTCAGCGCCCCGGCATGAGCCAGCGCGGCGCCCATGAAGCCTCCCAGCAGGGTGTGGGATGAACTGGATGGAATGCCGAACCACCATGTCAGAAGGTTCCAGCAGATCGCCGCGATCAGCCCGGAAAATATCACCTCCAGGTTGATAAAATCCTTGTTCACCGAGGCGGCAATGGTGTTGCCGATCCTGAATTCTCCGACGACATAACGGGAAATGAAAAAAGCCGCGAAGTTGAAAAAGGCCGCCCACAGTACTGCCTGGAAGGGCGTCAGTACTTTCGTAGAGACGATGGTGGCGATAGAGTTGGCGGCATCGTGAAATCCATTGATATAGTCGAATACAAGCGCAAGAAGAATGATAATGACCAGGAAACTCATATGGGCTTAAGCATATTTAATGATGATGGACTCAATTACGTTAGCGGCATCTTCACATTTGTCGGTAACGATTTCCATCACCTGGTAGATCTCCCGCTTCTTGATCACTTCCTTGGCATCGGGCTCTATCTCGAAGAGGCGTTCAATGCTGAGGTCGAATATATCATCGGCCTGGTTTTCAATACTATTTACTTTGACGAGCGCATCGGTGATCTTCCGCATGTCGCGCATGTTCCGCAGTTCCCTCACCGCGATCTGTATCTGGGTCGCCCCCTGGTCGATCAGATCGGCCATTTTCTGGATACCGGTATCATTGGGATTGACCCGGTAAAAATTGATCTTCTTGGACGTAGCGTAAATGTAATCACAGATATCGTCCAGGGCACTGGCCAGGTAATGGATATCCTCCCTGTCGAAAGGGGTAATAAAATTCCGGCCCAATTCAGTGAAGATCCGGTGCGTCAGATCGTCGTTGACATGTTCCTGGTCCTCCACCTGGGAGGTAATAGCTGCCCTTTTATCAAAATCCGGTTCTGCTACGACCTCTTTCATCAGTTTGCCCATCCTCGCTACACCGTCCGCCACCTCTTCAAATAAGGAATAAAAAACGCGGTCTTTGGGAGTGAAGAGCTGAAGGAAGGAATTGAACGCCATGCACAAAAGTTTGCGCAAAAATAGAACTATTCGCCCATACCCGGCCCAATTTGTGAGCAGTTGCGGTCCCGCGGGCTACTTTACTTCAAAGCCCGCAAGGGACCGCTACTTACCTGCCGCCACCCGGTCGGGTGCCGGCTGTCCTGCCAGGAGGATGGGAGATTTGTCAGCTGCAGGCCGGCCGGTATAGGCCGGCAGATCAATGGCTTGTCCCGGCGGGTGCCCCGGCGCCGCAGGGTCCCCCAAAAGGGCCGCAATGGTAGCGGCCAGCTGTTTCTGATAAACCTGCCCGGGCGTCCTCAACTCCCCGGCAGGCTGGATATCGGGGCCCAGGACGGCCATCCAGATCTGGCCCGAGCCCGAGGCCCAGAACCCATGGGTAGTCCATTTATTCGGTTTCCAGCCCCGGCCATGGTCGGTAGTGATCAGGAAGGTCGTGCTGTCCCTGTAGAAAGGGTCGGTTTGCACCAGGTACCACAGATCGGAGATCATCCGGTCGATGTCCGCAATCTTCTGCAAATAAAGATCATAGCGGGCAGCATGAGCCAGTTCGTCCGTTTCTCCCAAAGCGAGGTAGAGGACTGAAGGGTGTTGCTGCTCTATATATTCCCGGGCGGTTAGATAGGTCAGCATGTCGTGCCGGGTCTTGCTGGGCCGCATGGAAGCCTGTACGCTGTCGATCAGACCCGCTTCCACATCTCCTTTCTCCGCCAAAGGCGTATAGCCACTGTTAACCGGCAGCCCGCTGCGCGCTTCATTTAGTATATAAGGAAAGACATTCCAGGAAGTGAACACAGCGACCTTGCCCCGATATTCGGTACTGGCATTCAGATATTCCAGCACATTAACGTGCGGATTTTCGACGGGTAAATTGGGACTGCTGAAGGCATCCGTATGCCCGGTGAAGATTTCATTGTATCCCGGATAGGAGATCTTATAAAAATTTTTGACGTTGACTTTATTGCCCCACAGCCGGTTACCATATAAGCGTCCATTTTCAGCGATAGTACTCCAGAAGAAAGGCATCAGTCGCCGCCGCCGGCTTTCTGCCGAAGAGTCCCAATACAACTGTCTTGTCAATGCGGTATCCCTGACATAATCCGGATTGGTCACCAGCAAGGGATCGGCGCCGGTAAAAACCTCCTGCCATCGGAACCCGTCGATGGTGATGATGAAAAGTTTTCTGGTTTTTGCGTGATCCTGCGCTGCAGCTGGGAACAGGCCTAAGAGCACAGCCAGGAGAGTGAGGAGTAATTTCATTTTAATGGGTTTGTCAAAGGTATTTCGCCTGTGTGACCCTATGTTTATTGCAACATTAACTTAACATTATCACTGCGTGCGCAGCGTCAGAATGTTTTAACTATATCATAATCTCCAGGCAACCCTATCCTGATGGATTCAGTATAGTTTTAACCAGACAAAATTCAGTGTGTATGCCCTTGCTCAATTGGTTGGATCATCTCGACAAAGCCCTGTTCGTGCTCATCCAGCATGATTCGGATCATGCCTTCCTGGATGTGATAATGCCTGTGTTACGCGAGCCGCTCACCTGGATCCCCCTCTATGCATTCATGCTGTATTATTCCTTCCGCCAGGGGCCAGCAAAGGCATGGCCCTTTATCGTGCTGACACTGCTGACTTTTGCCATCACCGATACCGTCACTGCCCAGTTGCTCAAGCCATTGTTTGGCCGGTTGCGCCCCTGTCATGATCCCGAGGTACAGTCCTTGCTGAGAGGGCTCGTGGATTGCGGTGGCATGTATTCCATGCCTTCCAATCATGCCGCTAACCATTTCGGGCTGGCCTCTTTCTGGTTTTTTTCCATCCGGGCTATGACCGGCAGGAAATGGCATTGGCTGTGGGTCTGGGCAGCAGCCATCTGTTATGCGCAGATATATGTAGGCAAACATTATCCCTTCGATATTCTTGTCGGGTCAGTAGTCGGCTTTCTAACGGGATGGAGTACCTTCCGCCTCCTTGTTTACTGGGAAAGCCGGCAACGCCACCGCCCGATCCTGTTTAGACCGGTCTTCAAAAAATCTGCGGAAACCGAGCATGTCTAATGGGCCATTGGCTATATTTGTTTATGCATAATCTGACCGGAGGCGGACTGTTTTGATGATCGATCCACACAACGCGGGGTGGGAACCCTGGCTGCAAAAATGGTTTGTCCGGCTACTGATCCCTGCCATACTGGTGAATGCCGGGGGCCTGCTGATCGATATCCTGGAACCCGATGGCGCCCTTTATGCGACTATCGCCAAAACAATCGCCCGCAGCGGAGATTTTATCAACCTCTATGTAGACGGAAAAGACTGGCTGGACAAGCCCCATTTCCCATTCTGGATGGCCGCGCTGAGCTTTCGCTTTTTAGGTATCAATGGCTTTGCCTATAAATTTCCGGCGTTGTTATTCTGGGGCATCGGGGCCTGGTATACCTGGCGGCTGGCGTTGTCCGTCTATGGCAAGCCTGTAGCGCAGTTGTCGACGCTGATCTATGTATCGGCCGCTCACCTGGTCATCTCCAACAACGATGTCCGGGCCGAACCCTATCTCACCGGGCTGATCATCGGTTCGGTCTATCATTTCTATAAAGTATCCAGGGCACCGGCCTCACGACAGCTTGCCGGACAATCTGCCCGGCTATGGTTGCACCTCGTGGCGGGCTCGCTGTTTGCTGGGGCAGCGCTGATGACCAAAGGCCCCTTCGTACTGGTCACTATCGCAGGCGGCCTGATGCTGGATTGGATCATCGGCAGGGAATGGAACCAATTCCGGGCCATCCGCTGGTGGATCGCCATCATTCTTACCGCCCTCTTTACCTTGCCGGAGATTTATTGTCTGTACATCCAGTTCGACGCTCACCCGGAGAAACAGGTATTTGGTCATACGGGAATATCGGGTGTCCGATGGTTTTTCTGGGACAGCCAGTTTGGGCGCTTTTTCAATACAGGGCCCATCAGGGGCAGCGGCGATCCCTTCTTTTATTTTCATACCCTGCTATGGGCTTTTTTGCCATGGTCGGTGCTGTTGTATGCGGCGGTCATACAAAAATGCAGGGGTTTCCGGCGGACGGCGCCGGCCGGGGATTGGATTTGCCTGGGAAGCGCCCTCTCCGGTTTTATCCTGTTCTCCCTTTCCCGTTTCCAGCTACCTCATTACCTCAATATCCTGTTCCCCTTTTTTTCCATCCTGACGGCAGGGTATCTATACAGTATCCGCCGCAAGGGCGAACAACAATTTGTCCGCATCGTTCAGGGAATCATCAATGTCATCCTGCCGGTCCTCCTGCTGCTGCTTTGCTGGTTTTTTCACTTTCCCCGGTGGCCGGTGATCCTGGCCGGGCTGGCAATACTTTCCCTGCTGCCTTTCCTGCTCTTTCGGGGAAAGGAACTACCTGTACCCCTTACACGTAGTTTCTGGCTGGCTATGCTTGTATTCGCCTTCGTCAACTTCCTGCTTTATCCCGCCATTCTCCGTTACCAGGCCGGCACTCAGGCAGGCAGGTGGATCGGTCGCACCCAGGGTATCGGGACCGATCGTTCGCCAGGCGTCGGGATCAACCGCGCACCGGACATTTCCACCTTATATCTCCTGCGGGAAGCCCCGGTCAATTATTCCATTGAATTCTATAGCCCTGTCCCCGTCCGGACAATACCCGTCGACAGCCTCCCGGTTGCTCTGTCGAACGGTCCGGCCACTGTCTTCGCTCCTTCTCGTTTTCGTGATTCCCTGCAAAAAAGAGGATATTCCGTTGATGACCTGCAACAATTCCCCAATTTTCATATCAGTCAGCTGACCGGCGAATTCCTTAATGACCGGACACGGTCCTCCGTTCTGGAGCCGTATTCCTTACTACGGATAAACCATTAATATCTTCTGGCCGGGCGAGCAATCCGGGTGGTCGGATTTTTGCTGTACTAAAGAAAACGTCCACCTATGAGTATCCAGCCTTATACTATCGCCATCTCTCCTTTTGTCCTGGAAGACCTGCGCGAGCGTCTGGGAAGAGCCCGCTGGCCCGATGAAATCGCCGGCAGCGGATGGGCGTATGGCGCCAACAAAGACTATTTACAGCACCTGTGTACCCACTGGGGACATGGCTTCGACTGGAAAGAGCAGGAAGAACAGCTGAATACCTTCCATCATTTCCGTGCCGATATAGATGGCTTCGGCCTCCATTTTATCCACGAAAAGGGAAAAGGCTCTCACTCCATCCCGATCCTGCTGATCCATGGCTACCCGGATTCTTTCGTCCGGTTCATCAAGCTCATCCCTTTGCTGACCCAACCCGGCCCCAATGGCCTCAGTTTTGACGTCATCGTCCCTTCGATACCGGGATATGGATTTTCGGATAAGCCTGTCGGACCGGGGATGAATGCATCGCGCGTCGCGGACCTCTTCGCCCGGCTGATGAAGGAAGAGCTGGGTTATCCTGCATTCATTGCGCATGGCGGGGACTGGGGCAGCAGTATCTCGGCGCAGCTGGCGCTTAAGTTTCCACATTTGCTCCTGGGCCTCCACCTGACGGACGTGCCGGCCCGCAACCTGGTCAACTGGAAAGAACTTCAGCACCTTACCGGGGTCGAGAAAGACTATCTGGAGAACGGCCGGCAATGGTATAATGCCGAAGGGGCATATGGTATGCTGCAAGGGACCAAACCGCAGACGCTGGCCTATGCCGTAAACGATTCACCCGTCGGCCTGGCAGCCTGGATCATTGAAAAATTTTATGCCTGGACTGATCATAAAGGTGACCTGGAATCTGTCTATACCATGGATGAACTGCTGACCAATCTCACCATTTATTGGGTCACGCAGACCGTAGGCTCCGCTTTTCGCATCTATTATGAATCGATGCACCATCCACCGAAAATGGCCTCCGGCAAGATCGGGACGCCTGCGGGTTTCTGTATTGGCCCGAAAGACCTCGTTCCGCCGCCGCGCGAACTGGCCGAGCGGATCTTCAATGTACAAAACTGGACCATCTTGCAGGGCGGTGGTCATTTCATTGCCATGGAAAAACCGCAGCAGCTCGCCGAAGATATTTTCAGCTTTGCCGAAACGCTGATGCAGAAAGGCCGTTCAACCAAAGCACCCCGGGAACCGGCTTAATTTTCAAGCTCATCAGCGCTGGGACCATAACTTCCCGGGATAGGGATGTCCAGCAGCCTGAGGAAAACGCCCAATTGCGCCCGGTGATGCACGATCTGGCAATAGGCTACCCGGATGATCTCGCCTTTGCTGGCCACCTGTAATACATCTTCCCCGTTACGTAATGTCCACGTTTCCGCCAGGGTTTCCTCCCTGGCCGATTGCAAATGTGCCCGGCCATCCGCCAGAGATTTTTCAAAATAGTCCAACAATTCCCCCGTATTGCAGACCTCTTCGGGTTGATAGGGATTATTGGCGAAATCCAGCCCATCGGTGGTCAATGCCATCGTAACCCAACCCGGCAGCTCGGCGATATGCGTCGCCAGGCGCTGTATGGTCATGCTCTTCTTATGCGGCTGCCAGTCAAAATAGGCGGTGGGCACCCGGCTCAGCATTTTGCGGGTCGTTTGAGCTTCCTGCTCGAGCTCCTTCAGCAATGGTTCGATCGTTGACATAAATGATAGTTTTTGATGATAATTCAAAGAAACAACCGTCCGGTGACAGCCTTATGTCAGCAGGGTAAAGAGATTCCGGGGTTTTTGCCGAAAAAACTTAACATTCGGTTTGTTCATTTAATATTAATTTTATGTTATCAAATTATTATTAAAAAACGTTATTCGTATGAGTCAACAAGAAACAGCAGCCCCTGTGCTGTCGGCCAAAAAGAAGGTGCGGCAGGAAATCGGGGAGAAACTGGCAGGGGCCCTGGCTGAATACAAGCAGGAGCTCGGGGAAAAGAAACTGGCAACGCGTGTCAAAGAGGTTAGCAAGCTGATAAGCCGTGATCTGTTGAAGATCAGCAAGAAACAGCGGCATAAGACTAAGACCAAAAAAGCTACGGCTAAGAAACCCGTCAAGGCGGCAGTCAAAAAATAATTCCACCTTACTTTCAGTTAAAGAGGCCGTCTACTTTCCCGGTTAGGCGGCCTCTCCCCGGCAAGCAAGGCTTGCCGGACATTTTTAAAAAAGAGGCCGTCTACTTTCCCCGGTTAGACGACCTCTTTTTTGCATAAAAATTTATTCTCCGGTAATATTAGATAACGGAAATTTACAGACTAAATCAAATCACTATGGCCAGTTTCGGAGAATTAAAGCCCAATACGTACTATCTTATCCAGGTCGACGACGAGTCTGATATCGAACTCGTTTCCGTCATTCTTCAGACTAAAGAGACAGTGTTGCTGAGAAGCTACCTGCCTCAGACGGAAGACTTCTTCAAACACCAGGACGATACTATCTACAAACTCATAGAAGAAGTAGACGAACAGACAGCTGCACAATTCGAAGCGCTTTACCAGCAGAACACGGAGGAGGAATATACCGAGTTCGAGGAAGGCGAGGAATAGCAGGAAACTGAATAATATTATTTGCAATTTACAAGCGGCGTGTAAATGACTGGCGCAACTTTCGGCTTGATTATTTTATGCTGGTGTTTTACTGTCCGAGGTTTCAGTATAATGAGAGATATGATCCTGGTATACGTGGCCAGTTCTGCCTCCTGCTGGCGGGATACAGGCTTATCGGTATCGATGTAGGGGCTATGACGTACCTGCTCTTTTGTAAGATTTACGGGGAATACGCCGGATTCCCAGGAGTGCAATAGCAGGGCAGCCGGAGAGATCAGCACTTTACGCCCGGACAACCATGTTCCTGTTTTCACAATCAGGTATCGGACGGTCCATGTTTCATCATCATAGTTCTTCGAGCATGTGTGAATTATACAACGAATTTGTAAATGTGTATAACAGATGTGAATGGGCTTGGGTTGATCTTTAGGGTAAAAACCGGCGATGAAGGTAAGCAAGGAGGTTATTACCGATGATTGAACTAAAAGATATTTCGACGATACCCAAAGAGGGGTTCACAAAGGAAGAATGCAACAAGGAAATGAAGATCTTGCATAATAAGCTCTTTGAATTGCAAAATGTTTTTTATGCGGATAGTCGCTTTTCAATGCTCATCGTTTTTCAGGCGCTTGATACGGCAGGAAAAGACGGTTCCATTCGCCATGTGATGTCCTGCATGAACCCGATGGGGGTACGGGTCAACTCTTTTAAGCAACCCACGCCGGAAGAGCTTAAGCACGATTTTCTCTGGCGTATATATCCGCATTTCCCTGCCAAAGGGATGATCGAAGTTTTCAACCGCTCTCATTATGAAGATATCCTTGTTCCTTCTATCAAAAAGGAGCTTTCAAAAGATCAACTGCAGCACCGATGCGAGCTGATTAACCGTGTGGAAGAACATCTGGAAGCAAGCGGTACCCATGTGCTTAAATTCTTTTTGCACGTTTCCAGCAAAGAACAGAAGACTCGTATAAAGGAACGGTTGACCCAACCACACAAGCGATGGAAATATACAAAAAATGATACAGTAGTAGCACATGAGTGGGGTGACTACATGGAGGTATATAATATGATTGTCAACACCTGCAACTGCCCGAAATGGCACATCATACCGGCCGACAAACGATGGTATCGCAATTACACGGTGGCCAAAGTGTTGACGGAGCATCTGGAATCCCTTCATTTGAAATATCCCCATCATTAACGCTCTTGCTCTTATTGGTAACTTTTTCCCGCGCCCAAATGGCCCGCAGTGCTATAAAAAATAGTCAGGCTTATCCATAAAAACTTACGTAATGAAATCATATTTGATTAAACTCATCTTTCCGGTTTCCATTTTCTTTAATGTAACCCTATGCCACGCCCAGACTGAATGGCCGAAGTCCATTACCGCTGCCGATGGAACTGTCATCAACATCTATCAGCCCCAGGCGGAGTCCTTCGCCGGCAATACCCTGAAATCAAGATCGGCTATTTCTATCCTGAAAAGCGGCAACCAGGATCCGGTCTTCGGCGTCTTCTGGTCTACCGCCACTGTGGAGACCGACCGGGACAAGCGGGAAGTAGCGATAGAAGCGGTTAAGGTCAACAACCTGAAAATTCCGGCCGACAGTAGCCCGGCCGAAAAGGACTATATCGAGACAACACTGGAATCCTTTATTCCTAAGGTAGCAGGGCTGCTGCCGTTGGATGAGGTGCTGGCATCGCTGGACCAGGACCAGCAAGAATCGAAACTCTCCAAAGATATCAGCAACCGCCTGCCGCAGGTGATCTACAGGACTCAAAAATCTTTGCTGGTGTCGATCGACGGGCAGCCGAAGCTGCAGAAAAATAAAAAATGGGATCTGAATGTCGTGGTGAACAGCCCATTCACGATCGTACAGGATAAGGATGGAAAGTTCTATCTCTATGGCGGCGGTCATTGGTATGCAGCGCCTGCGGCAACCGGGCCTTACACCTTTACGAACGACAAGGTTACGCACAGCCTGAAAAAGGTCGCCAGGGATCTAAAAAAGATCGCTGAAAAGACCAACGATTTGCCTACCAGCGAAGCGCCTGATTACCCGGTATATGATATTATCGTGAGCACGAAGCCAGCAGAACTGATCCAATCCGACGGCAATCCCGATCTGACGCCGATAACGGGAACATCCCTGCTCTATGTAAATAATTCCGACAATGATATCTTTGTAGACACGCATACGCAGCAATATTATGTGTTGCTGTCGGGGCGCTGGTACACGTCCAATGCGCTGAATGAAAACAGTCAGTGGAAATATGTGGCTTCCAATCAATTGCCGGCGGACTTCGCGAAGATTCCCGAGGGCTCGCCCAAGGACGCTGCACTGGCCAGCGTTGCCGGTACGGACGCCGCAAGAGAGGCGGTCATGGACGCACAGATCCCCCAGACGGCCAAAATAGACCGGAGAACGGCCACTACCCGTGTCGAATATGACGGGACACCACAATTTAAGCCGATCGAGGGCACCGATATGCAATACGCCATCAATACGAGCTCGACCGTGTTGTCGGAGAAGGGCAAGTATTATGCTGTGGATAACGGCATCTGGTTTATGGCCGACAATCCTCTGGGGGCCTGGGCGGTGAGTACGACGCGGCCGGAAGAAATGGACCAGATCCCGCCGACTTGCCCGGTTTACAATGCCAAATATGTACAAGTCTATGAGGCGACGCCTGATTATGTATACATGGGCTATACACCGGGATACCTGAATAGTTTTGTGGATGGATCTACGGTCGTATATGGTACGGGCTACGATTATGAACCCTGGAATGGCGACTATTATTATCCCCGTCCCTGGACCTGGGGGTTCGATATGTCTTATAATCCCTGGTCTGGGTGGGGGTTCGGCGCTGACTACGACTATGATTGGTTCGATGACGGCTTCGGCTGGGGCTATGGTTACGGTTTTGGCCTCGGCCTGGGGTGGGGCGGATGGTATGGCGGGGGCTGGTGGGGTGGCGCGGGCGGCTACCGTCCCGCCTATCGCAACTGGCATGGTGGCCGTTTCGGTTCCGGCGGCCGTGGCGGATATTACGGCGGTAATACGACCATTAATGGGAATACCCATATGCATATGCGCTATAATAACAATATCTATAGGAGCAGGCAAGGTGTCATACCGGGGGCAAGAGGAAATACCGGCGGCATTGCTGGGAACAATGGCTTTCGCGGGAATAGCGGCCCTCGTTCGGCGGGCGGAAATAACATCGTTTCGGACAGGCAGGGAAATATCTACCAACGTGGGGCACAGGGGCAATGGCAGCAAAGGGTCAACCGGGGTTGGGCGCCTGTGAATGCTGCAGCCAACAGAGGATTGGAGCAGCAGCGCCAGGTGAATATGCGGGGGGCGGTCAGGGCGCAGAATTTCCAGCGTGCCAGTAATTATGGCGGAATGAGGTTCAGCGGGGGCGGCGGGCACTTCGGTGGAGGTGGCGGCCATTTTGGTGGAGGCGGCGGCGGGCATTCCGGCGGCGGTCATCGCTGACCGGTGTGTATATTATTTATCCAAACCGGGTCAACAAGTCATAAATTCCAGAGTATGACCGCCAGGACGATACAGGTGATCAATGTATATAAATAATCTTTTTCCATTAAGTACCCAAAAATGGAAAAGACGATCCGGGCGATGGGAGTAGCGATCAGTATTAACAGGCCAAACTGGATCAGCGGCCGCCCTTCACCGTTGACGATAGCCTTCCACATAGGTACGGGATTCTTCATTTTGTCGGGCTCTCCCCTGAACACCCGGAATTGGGGCAACTGCCCCCCATGGCGGATCAGATAAACAATCCCTCCCGCCAGGACAACCAGGGAAGATAGCAGTACGCCGTAACGCAGCAACTGCCCGATAATCCGCTCAAGATCCTGGTCTTGTATTTTTTTCATCATAGTTTGTGATTGACGCCATTATAGATCATTTCCACCGCCAGCAACAGGATCACGATGGCGAACACTTTTTTCAGGGTGGAAACTTTGGCCTTCGTCAGTATCCTCGATCCGGCAAAGGCTCCCACCAGCACGCCCAGCATCACAGGCATCGACAAGCCCGGATCGATATAGCCTCTCTTCAGATAGATACCGGCGCTCGCGGCAGCAGTCACCCCGATCATAAAATTGCTGGTCGTGGTGGACACCTTGAACGGCGTCCGCATAATATTGTCCATTGCCAGTACCTTCAACGCACCCGATCCGATGCCCAGCAGCCCGGACAACACGCCAGCCACATTCATCATCAGGAAACCGCCTACCACATTCTTTACCGTATAAGATTGCCTGCCCTGCGGAGTTGGGTAAGAGCCATTCAGCTTCAATAGCCGGGTCAACCGACTCCCCGGCCCTGTCAGCAGGTTGTCGCCCTGCTTCACGAAAGACGACACGGCCGATACGATCAATACGATACCAAAAACAATGGCGATGACGGAAGTGGACAAATAAACCGCCAGAAAGGCTCCGCCGACGGCGCCTGCCGTGGTGGCGACTTCGAGGAACATGCCCAGCCTGATATTGCTGATCCCTTCCCGGACATAAGCCGCTGCAGCCCCCGACGATGTAGCGATGACACTGACGAGGGAGGCGCCGATGGCATAATGGATGTCCACCTTGAACAGCAAAGTCAGCAGGGGGATCAGCACGACACCGCCGCCCAACCCTGTCAAAGACCCCAGCAACCCCGCCGCCAGCGCGCCGGCGAATAACAATCCGGAAAAGACGAGAATGGTCATGATGATTAAATAGGTGTGCGCAAACCTACGGCATTTTAGCAAAATTTATTGTACAGTTATTCCTTCCTTTATCTCATCATTGGCCGGCGCAATCACCTGCTCTCCCGCCTTCACGTCGCCCACGATCTCGACCCGCCGGTTGCTTTCGTTGCCGGTGCTGACATCTACTTTTACTGTCTTTCCGTCCCTGACCACGATCACGTATTTCCTTTCCGTCGAGACGACCACTGCAGTGGACGGGACAGATAATGCATTTCGGTTGCCTTTGGAATCGAATATGACGTCTGCATACATCCCCGGCGTAAGAACCTCATCATGGTTATACACATCGGCTTCGACCCTTTCCGTCCGGTATTGCTGATTGATGTTATCCGATATCCTGGCGATCCGCGCAGTCTGTCTTTGGCCGGGCAGCGCGGCGACATAATAGGACAGCGTGTCGTTTTTCCGCAGGGTCGCCGCAATGGTCTCCGGAATATCTACTTGCAGACGCAGATGATCGACCTGCTTGAGCTCCAGCATGGGGATGCTCTTGTTGGTCGCATCGACCAACGCACCGGGATGGACATTCCTGATGGTGATCACACCGGTGAAAGGGGCCGTTACTTTCAGGTAATCCATCATGGCCTGTTGCATCAGCCAGTTGGCTTTTTCCGAATTGGCGAGTGCACTGTCAGCCTGTGCTTTCGCCCGATCGGTGGCCAGGTCCATAGGTGAAATGGCGCCCGGGGTATGAGAGGCCTGGTATAACCGTTCATAGTTCTCTTTGTCGATCGTATAATCGGCGACTGCCCGGGCATATCTTTCCCTGGCCTGGGCGGTGGCTTGCACCAGTTCCGGCGCGTCCAGCGTCATCAGCAGCTGGTCCTGATGGACATGGCTGCCGACGTCCACCAGCACTGCCTTTACATAACCGTTTACTTTGGGGAAAATGTCTACTTGTAGAAAAGCCGCCAGCTGGGCCGGCAGTTTGACCGCCTGTTCTACCGGACGAGCCTCGACGGTAGCCGTCGGGTAATGCGGTGTGACAGGAAGAGCCGGTTTGTTGTCGGCGGCCTTGTTATCCGAACAGCCTGAAGCCAGTATAATGAGCGGGATAACCAGTAGGAAATATATCTTATTCATAGCATTTTTTATTTAGAGGTATTTGCAATGTCATGATCGGTTTCGATGTCCGGGTCATTATCGGGCAATAAGGAAGGTGTTCTCAAAGAGGACCTTTGCATGATCCAGCCATAGACCAGCGGAACGATAAAAAGCGACGCGATGGTCGAACAGGCCAGGCCGCCGATAACGGCCCGGCCCAGGGGCGCGGATTCGTCCCCTGCTTCTCCGATGCCGGTAGCCATCGGGATCATCCCGACGATCATCGATATGGTGGTCATCATGATCGGCCGGAACCGCAGGCTGGCGGCTACGGCAGCTGCCTTGAAGGGGTCTTTGTATTCATGCCGCAAATGCTCCGCATTGGTGACGATCAATACTGCATTGGCGACCGAAGTCCCCGTGGACATGATCAAACCCATATAGGATTGCAGGTTGATATCCGATCCTGTGGCCAGCAGGATGAGCATGGCCCCAAGTAATACCGCCGGGATGGACGACAGCACGGCCAGCGACAGCCCGAAGGACTGAAAGTTGGCAGCCAGCAGCAGCATGATCACAATGATCGCCGCGAGAAGCCCGGTCTGCAGTGAATCCAGCGTATCGACCAGCAAAGCAGACTCGCCCATGACCTGGGCAACGAGACCTGCCGGCGGGTCGCCCATTTCCTTAATGGATTTTTGGATCGCGGCGGTAGCGGAGGCCAGGTCTTTTTTATACATATTCGCGCTCACCGTGACGAAGCGGCGCGGACCGCTGCGGTCGTATTCTCCCGGCAGGGTATCCACCTGTACGGTCGCCACGTCGGTCAGCACCGGCCGCGGCTGGCCTTGCACGAGGGAAGTCGACTTCAGCTGCTCCAGGGAATTCATGATGTATTCCTGTACCTCCACCTGCGCCTGATAAGTATACTGGTTGTTATTGTCGAGCCAGAGGTTCTTGTCGGTGAAACGGCTGGAAGACGTCACGTCCGTAATACTGCGGGTCACATCGTCGATACTCAGCCCCATGAGCGCCAACTTATTCCTGTCCACTTTGATATCTACCGTAGGATAATTCAGCGGCTGCGCGATCTGCACGTCCCGGAGGAATGGGATTTGCCGGAGGTGGCGTACCAGCCTGGCGGAATATTCTTTGATATCATCCATATTTTTGCCGGCTACCCGCACCTCGATGGGCGTATTGGCGCCCTGGGCCATGATCTTATCTGTCAGCTCGATGGGCTCGAAAGAGATCCGGAGATCGGGATGCTTCGCCAAAATGTTCTTTCGCAGCTCTTCCTTTAGGTCTTCGATCTGCACCTTATAGTCTTCGTCCAGGTTCACCTGGATCACTGCCTCATGGGTACCGCTGTTGAAAATATATAGGTTGCTGCTGCCGAAGCTGGAAGGTACCAGCCCCACATACGCTGAAGAAATGGCAATATGACCATTGACGGTCGAGTCGATCACGTCCAGCACGTCTTTTGTCGTATTCTCCGTCACCTCCAGCCGCGTGCCGTCAGGTTCCCGGAGACGCAGTTGCAACTGGCCGGTGTTGGTCTTTGGTAACAGGTCCTTTCCGATGATGAGATACAGCCCAAGCGCACCACCAAAGGCCACTACTAGATAAATGGGCACGATTACTTTCCGCCAGGGCATCCATTTCGTCAGCCGCGAAAGAAGGCTGGCCTTCATCCGGTCGAAAAAACTGTTGCCTTCCGGGTTGGCTGCCTTCTCCGCGCGATGCTGTTCGACCTCATCCTCTTCCTTTTTGTCCAGGGCCATGACGGCATGCTGATGTTCACCCCGCTGATGACCAGGATGTGGTTTCACCTTCAGCAGCCAGACGGCGATGACAGGCACCAGCGTCTGCGAAGACAGAAAGCTGACGATCATGGCAAAGCCGATGGACATCGACAGGGGCAGGAACATGGCCCGCGGTATGCCTGTCATCACAAAGGATGGAGCAAATACTGCCAATATACACAGCAGGATCAGCAATTTGGCGAACGAAATTTCCAGACAGCCATCCAGCACCGCCTGCCGCTTGGTCTTGCCCATTTCCAGGTGCTGGTGAATATTCTCGATCGTGACGGTCGCCTCGTCCACCAATATACCGATGGCCAGCGCCAGCCCGCTGAGGGTCATGATATTGATGGTTTGACCAGCCAGCTTCAGCCCAAAGATCGCCGCCAGGATCGAGATAGGGATCGTAATGATCACGACCACGCTGCTTCGCCAGTCCCGGAGGAACAGCAGGACAACCAGCCCCGTCAGGATGGCGCCCGTGATCCCCTCCTCCATCAGGCTCTTGGCGGAATTCATGACGAATACCGACTGATCGAATTCATAGCTGATTTTGACGTCTGCCGGCAGCAGCGACTGCATCTCAGGAATGTGCCGCCGCAGATTTTGCACCACATCCCAGGTCGAGGCATCGGCGGTTTTCACGACCGGAATATAGACCGACCGCTTGCCGTTGACCAGCGCATAGTCGACGGTTATATCAGCCCCGTCGGCTACCGTGGCGACATCCCGCACATAGATAGTCGTCGTGCCGTTGCTTTTGATCGGAATGTCCCCGAAATGTTCCACCTTCGACTCCAGCGAGTTAACACTGGTAATATACATGGTGCTGTCTACCCGCAAATTCCCGGAAGGGGTCATAGCATTGTTCCTTACCATGGCTTGCACGACCTCATCGGCCGAAAGGTTGAACATGCGGAGCTTTTCGGGGCTCACATTGATCAGCACCGACCGCGCATTATCTCCGAAGGGCGGGGGCGCCGTAAGACCGGGCACCTGGGCGAACAATGGCCTTATCCGGGTAATGGCCAGATCGAAGATATCTTTCAGGTTAGTGCTCTTGCTGCTGAAGACCAGCTCACCCACCGGCAGCGATGAGGCATCGAACCTGATCACCTGGGGCGGTAAGGCGCCCGGCGGAAAGAAGGCCTGACTCCTGGCGACCTGCAGGGCCACCTGCGCCGAAGCCTCTCCCATCTCCGTCCCTTCATAAAAGGTCAGTTTCAGCATCGTGAGGCCCTGGATATTCTTGCTTTCGATATTTTTTATCCCGTTGATATAAAGGAACTGATCGGCCATACGGGTAGCGAAGAACCCTTCCATCTGCTGAGCCGACATGCCTCCATACTGCTCGATCACGTAAATCGTCGGCGCATTCAGCCGTGGAAAAATATCGATGGGGATAGTCTTCAGCGCTACAACCGAGAATAACATCAGGCCCAGGAAGATCACCAGAATGGTGATAGGCCTTCTTAACGCTATAGGTATCATGAATGAATTATTGAATAGTTTGAATGAATAGGTCGAGGTTACCGTTGGCGGCAGCCTTGTCCAGGTTGGCCAGCAGCCAGTCGCTCACGGCCTGTACATATTCGGACTGGGCTCGGTATAAAACATAACCGGCATTAGTCAAATCCACGAGGTTGATGATACCTGCCTTATATTGTGCGCTTTTTTGACCGAAGGCATCCTGCGCCGCCCCGATCTGAATAGGAATTTCCCCCAGGTTCTTAGCGGCCGTCAATATCCCCTGCTCCGCCTTGTTGCCGACATTCTGAAGCGACAATTGCTGTTGCTGGAGATCGTATTCGCTGGCGACAGTCTCATTCCGGACGACAGCCTCTTTATCCCGGCGATGGACGATATCGAACAGATTATAGCTGAGTGTCAGCCCGGCGAGATAATTGTATCGCTGGTATCCCCAGCCATCCGGTACCGAAGCGTATTTCCCCTGGTAATCGATACTCGACCCCCGCGCCCATGTGATCCCGGTCAGCATGATCTTGGGTAGATAGCTCTTTTTCACCAGGTTTTCCGTCTGTAGGTACAAGCTGTGCTGCTTAAGGTAATAGTCGATCAGCGGGTTCGCTCTCTGGCCGCTGTCCGCCGGTGCCCCGGGAAAGGTCATGCCGATGCCGCCGGGCCGTTTATCGGCAAGGTTATTCTGGATGCGCGACGTGTCGATGAAGACCCTGTCGGAAGGGATACCGGTAAAAAATCCCAACTGTTCGTACAGCTGACGGAGCTGCCCATCGGTATTGTTATAGCTGGTACGGGCGCCGGACAATTCCGCCATCGCCAGCGCGGAGTCTGCTCCGGGCTTGATCCCGCTCTGCGTCACTGCCTGGATGACCGTATAGAGTTGTGCATAACGGCTGATGTTTTCCGAATCGATCCCCAGTTGCAGCTGGCTCTTGCGGATGTCCAGGTAAAGTTTGGCCACCTGCCATTTGACCAGGTAGGTCTCGCGGTCCAGATCCGCCTGGCTTAGGTTTTCGTCCGCCTCGGCGCGACCGACGGTAGCCCTTTTCAGCCCGAAGGTGACCAGGTCGTATTCATTGAAGAAAAAGGCCATATTGCCTCCGGCCGCCTGGGAATTATTGGCCGGGTTGATGCCACTGGAAACGGAAGGGATCAGACCGAAGGAATAGTAGGAACCGGGCAGTGCATTGTCCGAACCGACCAACACCTCGTCCCCCAGGTAAGAATGAGGGAGATAGGTGTCCCTGGCATCCCGGATGCCTGCTTTCGCCGCATCGACCAACGCCTTTTTTTGACGCAGTACCGGTAAGTGATGCTGCGCCGCATCGATCAGGGCAGGTAAGGAATAGGACTGTGGCGAAGCCTGCTGCGCCAGAAGAGAAAGAGAAGGGCTCAGCAGCAGAAGGCTGCAAACCCAGAGCAACTTTCTTATACAGAAAGAGACCATACAATAAAGTATAAGTTATGAATGTAAATAGGGTTGCGTCAAATCAGGCGGTCAGTAGGAGGCCCTCGCAACGAATAGTGGACAATAGCAACGGAAGGCAACGGTTCGTTCGCATACGATCCGATCCTCACAGGCGTGATACATCTTTCAGGAGTGGCGGAAGCAAGAATAGGGCAGGGCGGAATATCTTCCTGGTGATATCGCTTGTTCAAACGGAAACCAGGAGATGCCCCGGAATGAAGAGGAGTGTTTTTAACCACCGAATACCCGAAACCTTGTTTTGCATTCGGCTGCCCCTCAAAATTGTAGAAAGACTCGACGGAAAAGAATATGCCGTACACACCACATAGAAGCGCGTAAAACAAGAGCTTATATATTCTTTTATTGTTCATTTCCTAAGCAGACCTAAAATTAGCCATAAAATCCATGCCATGGTGCTGCCATTTTGTTAATGCCAGATCAACCAGTAGACCACCGCTGCCAGCAAAGCGCTGACGGGAATGGTCAGGATCCAGGCCCAGATGAGGTTAATGGTGACGCCCCAGCGGACGGCCGACATTCGTTTGGTGGCCCCCACGCCGACGATGGCGCCGGTGATGGTATGCGTCGTGCTGACCGGAATACCCAGGTATTGGGTAAAAAATAATGTGATGGCCCCCGCCGTCTCGGCACAGACCCCTTCCAGCGGGCTGACCTTCGTGATACGACTGCCCATGGTCTTGACGATCCGCCAGCCCCCGCTCATCGTGCCGAGCGCGATGGCAGAAAAACAGGCGACGGCCACCCAGTTGGGGACATTACGGACATTGTCAAGATCCCCATGCGCCACCAGCGCCGCCGCGATGATGCCCAGTACCTTTTGAGCGTCATTGCCGCCATGTCCAAGGCTCAGCAGGGCGGAAGACAACAATTGCATCCTGCGGAACCAGCCTTCCGCCTTGTAGGGATGGCTGCGCCGGAACAGGTTGACGATAAGAATAGTGATGATCAGCGCCACGACAAAACCGATCAGGGGCGCGAGTACGATAAAGCAGAAGGTCGGTATCACGCTGCCATAATCGATCACATTCTTCCCGTGCACCACCCAGCCGCCCGCATGTGCCAGCGCGGCGCCTACAAAACCGCCCATCAGCGTGTGCGACGAACTGGAAGGAATGCCCAGCCACCAGGTCAGCAGGTTCCAGGTGATGGCGGCGATCAAACCCGAAAAGATCACCGGCAACGTAACAAAATCCCGGTCGACAAAATGGGCGATGGTATTGCCGATCTTAAACTCCCCGATAAAATATTTGAAAATGAAAAAAGCCGCAAAGTTGAAAATGGCAGCCCATAATACCGCCTGGAAAGGAGTCAGCACTTTCGTGGAGACGATAGTGGCAATGGAAATAGCTGCATCATGAAACCCGTTGATGTAGTCGAATACCAGCGCAAGTATAATAATGGTAAAAAGAAAGATCATGGAAGTAATGGGTTTGCAGAGATGGCAGCCGGCTTCAGGCGTACTTAATAATAATAGATTCGATGACGTTGGTCGCATCCTCACATTTATCCGTCACGATTTCCATAACCTGGTAGATATCCCGCTTCTTGATCACCTCCTTAGCGTCCGGCTCCGT
>Ga0302227_10000425_pt1 | contig 37964 bp, 31 predicted proteins | sample II_Palsa_N1_1_FD_193525 | JGI IMG/M metagenome (GOLD analysis project Ga0302227, IMG submission 193525) | Peat permafrost microbial communities from Stordalen Mire near Abisko, Sweden - II_Palsa_N1_1 | ecosystem: Environmental > Terrestrial > Soil > Palsa > Peat permafrost | place: Sweden... | reverse complement strand
CCGCCATGCCAAGCGAAATCACCAACAGGTAAAAGGTACCCGTCAGCAACTCCATGATCACCAGCACACCCGTGGCGACCCACCAGTCCAGCCCTGCGTGCCACATGACAACTCCAGTTTAGAGAGACAGGCTTCGAACCTAGTGCGGCGAACCCAAATTGGTCCGTCGGTACAGCACGTCTACGGTTATACGCTAACTATGCTGGCGGCCACCGCCTTACGGGGTAGATTTTGCGCCGAATTGCGGTATTGGGATAGCGGGGGACCTAGGAAGCGCCGACTGGAGTGCCAGCCTGCGCTTCTCAAGTATCCGGCTCATACGCATGACTGTCTCGATAGCATGCGACGCTGGATCGATCAAAAAGCCAAGGCGAAAGCAAATAATTTCGTATCAATGCATTTCAAAAAAACAACCGCGAAAACCCTCTCCCAGTCCGTCCCGGGGCACCTCAAAAACACTTGCAATCTGCCACCCCAAATTAAGTAAATCAGTCCGAAATTAGCGCCGGACAATCATTTACATATGAGACAGATTTAATCTTTTTTCAGGCAATCGCAGCTCCCTTAAACCAACCTCCCCCTTATACCCGGAGATGCGAAAAAATGTCCGATATGAACCATATGTCTTGATGTTCATACGGAAGGCAGCATTTTCCCGCATCCCCGCAGGAATTCTATCTTGCGTTGCATAAGTAGCAGACGTGTTCGTTTGAATCTTTGCCAGAGCAATATTTCAGCACGCAAATTATTCCAAACCAAGAATTCCCGTTTCAGATCGTCCCAGGGCACGAAGATTTACTGGCCGGGGAATACTCAGGAGCAGATGAGTTCACGGATTCGGATTCAACTGCAGCACGTCACCCTGTATGTCAGGAGGCACTATGTTTATACCACCCCCCATCGAAAGTTCATCAACGAAACTCGTCCGCATGCTCGTCGATGAGAAGCGAATGGAGATCTCCGACATCTACTGGCAAATTCTCGCGGAGGCGAGCGAGGATGCTCAGTACGCGAAAGTAGATCTCATGGCGGCAAACGCCGTTCTGTTGACCAATCCAGTCCAATTGAAGGAGAAACTCATTGAGCACGCCTTCACCGAAAACCACGGTGGACGCTGGGTCCGGCTAATGGCCCACGAGAAAGGTGGCAAGCACGAGAAAATCATGATCAGCCACGCCGAAGACGAAGAGCGCCATGGACTGCTGCTCCTGCAGCTCCTGCGAGATCTAGGCCATGACGTTTCCGACGACATACTTGGACCGCCTGATCAGATCGATCCCTACTATAGAGAACTACACAAAAAATGGGGTCAAGAACTTTATACCTTCATGTGCTTTATCCACGCCGCAGAAGTTCGGACGATGTTCTATGTTCAACACGTGCTGCATATCACCGCCGCCTTCAACGACGCAGAGATGGCCAAGATCAACAAGACTTTTGCTGTGATCTATGGCGACGAGAAATTTCACATTCTCTATTCCGCCCAGTTGCTCGGGCAAATGATGGAAGCCCGCCGGGATCCAAATGTGCTCCGAACCGCCTTCGATGTCGTGCGCGAACAGACCGCATGCACGATCGCAAATCTTATAGGCAACTACCAGCACAAGCACGAGGAAATCTGACATGCAGCAGAACGAGATTGAACAGAAAATCACCACATTCTTGATCAAGCATCGGGGGGTGAAGGCTGGCACCTTCACCACAGAAGAGGAGATCTTTTCTAACGGAGTAATCGATTCTCTCACCACCCTAGAGCTCACGATTTTTATCGAAGACGAGTTTGGCATCGCGGTCGACGAAGAAAAAATTGCCTGCCTGGGGAGTATCAGAAAGGCCGCAGCGAGCATCGTACAAGCAGCAAGCACCGGGAGGTAAGAAACATGAAGCTAAACATCTTCGAAAGCTCAACTCGCGTCCGGGCGCTCAATAAACTTAATGAGTGGCTCGCCCAAAGCGGCAATAAACGCGTCTGGAGCAGGGTCTGTTCCGGCATGCCAGGGCGCACCGTGACAGCGCGACTTTCCCACGGTGACTATCCGGATCTTTCGCAGATTCACTTAGGGTCCTACAATTATTCAGGGTTAAATGACCGAGACGAAGTCGTTGACGCCGCACGTGAGGCCCTTAATAACTATGGGGCCACGACGAGTGGTGTGCGAATTTTGAACGGAACTACAGATCTTCACTTGGAACTGGAGGAAGCTCTGTCCCGGTTCACTCGCTTCGATGCCTGCGTCACCTACTCAAGCGCTTACGTGGCAAACCTCGCTGTCATCTCGACCCTCGCGAGCGAAACCGACGTAATCTACAGCGACGAACTCAACCATGCCTCGATCGTCGATGGCATTCGCCTGTCGCGGGCGAAGCAGGTGAAATACTCGCACAAAGACATGGCTCAACTTGAGGGCCTACTGCACTCGGCGCCGCTCGCGGAACGCAAATTCATCGTCACCGATGGCGTCTTCAGCATGGATGGGGACTTCGCACCCCTTCCCAAAATCGTGGAACTCGCAAAGAAATATCGAGCCTTCGTAATCGTCGACGATGCTCATGGCACCGCCTCTTGCGGTCCAGAAGGTCGGGGAGCGCTGGCACATTTCGGCCTGGAGAGGGAAATCGACATCCTCATCGGCAGCCTAAGCAAGGGTTTACCAGGTATTGGCGGCTTTGCCTGTGCCAGTGAAGAGATCTGTGAGCTCTTGCGCTACGGATCCAATGGCTACATCTTTTCGGCTTCCATTCCACCTTCGGTGGTCGGCGGACTCGTCAAAGCCATTGCAATTCTCGAGAGTGAGCCCGAGATCCAGAATCGGCTCCATCGGAATGAGCAGAAAATCCGTGACGGCCTACGCGTCTTTGGCTTCGACGTGATGCACAGCGAGACACCAATAATACCGATCGCAATGCCCGACCGGGCAATGGCCTTTAACTTCGCTCGGGAAATGCACGAACGGGGGGTCTTTGTGAATCCTATCTGCTACCCAGCCGTCGCGATGAATCGTGCTCGGATTCGTGTGAATGCTAGCGCATCTCTTACGGAAAACGATATTGCCAAAGCGCTCAATATCTTCTCGGAAGTCGGGAAAAACCTCGGACTGATATGACGTCAGCAAACCCTCTTCATGAGTTGCGTCACGCCCAAATGGAGCGCCTCTGTGCCGATCCCTGTTGGCATGAGGCTCTCCTTGCGACCTATTCCGAATTCGGGTTCTGTTACCGACACTCGGATATTCCTGTCTCCCCGGTCCTAATCGATACGTCCTTTCTCGAAAAGGCATCCCGGGATTTGCGCAAAATCATGCGTCTTGCCCGAGAACTCACCGTCAAGAACCTCGGCAATCGCGCTCCGATCAGGCAGGATCATCGAGCAGTTGTCGATCTGTTTCTAGATGCCCAAAGGCGGCCAGTCATGGGTCGTCCGGACTGTATCCTCGCGAAATCGACGATGAAAGTCCTTGAGTTGAATATCGATTCCGGAATGGGTGGCATTCAGGAGGTGGGCGAGCTGACCAATGGCTACCTAAAATCTGGACTGGATGCGCTCCTCGATTGCCGGTTGCAGAACCCTTTTAAGAGTCAAATCGACTTTATTCAGGACCAACTGGCAGCGACAGTGAAGAAGTCCGTCTGTATCACGCCGCTTTCCGATTTCAGCCGCTTGTATTTGGACCAATCCGATCATCTGGCTGCCGAAATCACCAAGCGGCTCGGTGTTCCGGCGAAGACGGTCTTCCCCGAGGCGCTCCGGAATGGGGAATGGCTCAACGATGGGTTGAATGACTATGGTCTCTTTTATCGAGATGCATGCTTTCTGCACGAGCCCATTGCACTGGCAGGAATGGCGAACGCTCTCCAGGTTGCGCGATCGACGCGCACGATTGTACTCGGTGATCCGCTAGATATTGGCGTCGATGACAAGGGCGCGCTGGCGCTAGTGAGTGAATTTCTCGATCAGCAATCACCAACGAACCCTGAATTCGAGAGTCTTAAAGACTTGGTTCCCTGGACTAGATTAATGGACCGAGTATCCATCGTGAGTGAAGGACACGTAGATCTCGAGAAGTTCGTCCGGAAAAACAAAAATTCGCTCGTCTTAAAACGCTGTACATCCCATGTGGGCAAGCAGGTCTTCGTCGGAAGCCGAACCGACGATGCTATATGGGACGACATCATATCCCGTACCAAGCTGACGCGGGAAGACGGCGAGGACTGGGTTGTGCAGGAGTTTGTTGTCGCAGACAAATTCCCACTTTGGTTCCGGATGCCGGACAACCAACTGGTCCTGAAACGCTGCAGCGGAACAGTCGGGCCGTTTGTATTCGGCGATCAACCCGATGGATGGCTCGTCCGAATTCAGGGCGACCATACCGCCGATGGCTCCGTTCTAGCTTTACCAACCGACGGCAACATAGGCTTGACGACGGTGGCAGCAATTACCCGGCAAGTGGAGCAATGACATGATCGGTCTGTCCGCGATCACTTGGAAGTTTCCAGAGATTATTCTGACCGCAGAAGCCTATGGCCGCCGCGTCGGAATGGACGAGGAGCAGATACTTTCCAAGACCGGAATCAGCAAGAGGTACTTTCTGAAAAACGGCCAATGCGAGCTCCCGCTCGCGGTGGAGGCTTTTCTCAAGTTGCAGGCGAAGACCGGTTTTAGCGACGGAGACATCGACCTCCTTGTCTATGTCACTCAGAACCCGAATAGAACGATGCCGCACAGTGCCGCACAACTGCTCAGTCAGTTGCACTATCGGGCACAGCCCGCTTCGTTCGACATCTCTCTCGGTTGCTCCGCTTTCCCATACGCGCTATCCCTGTGCCGGGGCATGATGGAAACCCAGCATTGGAATCGAGCGGTAGTGATCACGAACGATCCCTATTCCCGTCTCACCACCCTCGACCAACCGAAGACCTCTGCGATCTTCGGAGATGCGGCTACTGCCACCCTGCTAGAACGGGATCGCGGCGGGGCAATCCAGCTTGGAGATTTTGGCACCGACGGAGATGCCTGGGAGTTCCTCCATATACCTAAAAGGAGCGAGCAACTCCAGGCGAGTCACCTGCTTGACGATGCCCCCGTGCGGCATGCGCTATCCCACTCGATCAGAATGAATGGTACGAAGCTCACCAGCTACTTCAGAAAGAAGATCCCGGAGAGTATCTTGCGTTGCCTCGAGATGAACACCATATCACCTGAAGCCATCGATCTCCTGATTCTGCACCAGGCGTCCAAACCCATGCTTGATCTCCTTCGCAAACAGCTGCCGTTTCATGAAACGACCGAGATACCTGTCCTGCTTCAGGACGGCGGGAATACTTGCTCGTCGAGCATTCCCCTCACTCTTGGCCGCATCATGGAGGAACGGTCACTCAAGGGACAAAAAGTCTTAATTACCGGTTTCGGCGTAGGCCTCTCCTGGGGATCAATCCTACTGAAATTTTAAGCTCTTAAGACGAAAGGACTTGCTCATGGTTCATGATTATTTTGATCTCAAGAAGGCCATACAGAACAGTGTGACCTTCCTCGACAAGGGACGTCCATTCCCGGTATCGCCGACGCCTCTCCTTATTCCACAAGCAGAATACAATAACATCTGTGCGGACGCGAGACTGGTTCTAACCGCCCTCGAAAAAGCGGTGCGAATCGCCAGCTCGGACGATGAGCTCTGGAAGCACTTCCCCGAGCTGTGTGGTTTTGAAGACTTTGTCCGCCTCCGGAGTTCGACTTCACGCCTCATCGACCTCGCGCGCTTCGACCTCGCAATTCTCAAAGGTGGTGGGGTCAAAATGATGGAGGCTAATGCAGGTTGTCCCGGCGCGCTAACCACCGTCGGCGACATCAATAACGCCTTTGCTACCTCCGCCTTCTTTGAGAAAAATATCGCGGGCCGGGACGTCGCACTGACTATCGACAAAAAATTCTACTTCGTAGATTATTTGGCTTCGCTCGTGGCTGCTGATGACACCGTGAGCATGGCCTTTATCAGTAGCAGACATCGGCAAATCGTAACCGACCTTGATCGTCTGACAGAGTTGGCGAGAGAACGTGGATATCAGGCTGTTCGCTGCGACGTGCAGGATCTGGCATATGACGGCAAGCACCTGACCCATCTCGGAATGCCGATTACCGTCGCCTATCTCAAATTTGATGCTGTCGTAACTGAAATCGGCGAAATGGATCTCGGGATATACGGCCCTGACGATCATTCCTCTCAGCCGTTCATCAGGGCCGTCTACGGTCATGCCTTCAAACATGTGAACTCCTTCGCCTCCCAGCTTCTGGCCGAGAATAAACGCATGCTCGCGCTACTACATATGGAGCGGGTACAGAAACAGCTCTTAGGTGAAGAAGTTGAAGCCATCAAGCGGCTCGTGGCAAAGACTTATTCGCTCAGCCCCGCCGGTCTCCAGCAGTTTGGAGGGCCTGAGAGACTGCGACGCGAGAAGAATCTGTGGGTCTTGAAGCAGGTCATTGAGTCTCGTGGGCGCGGCGTATACATCGGCCGTCACACCTCACATGAGGATTGGAACACTCTAGTCGATTCGCCCACGATCGACCGGTTCGTTGTTCAGGAGGTGATTGATCTCGACCTCCAACAGGTCTCAAACCCCATCTTCGACGAGCCAGGTCAGTTTCGGGCATATACCGACATGGGTCTGTATATGCTCGGTGGCGAGCCGATAGGATTTTTATGCCGAGCATCCCGCCTTCCCGTCGTGAATGTCGCGAAAAACGGGGCACTTCGACCTACGTTCGTTACTCGGGAATAAGGACAGGCCCTCAGGCAAATAGCCAGGTACCGAAAGGACGGACAACGTAAAGCCAAGTAGCGGCGGGCACTGATTCGAAAGATATTCTCCAACGGAGAAACAAGCGTGACGACACTCCCATTCAAGCAGCTCTGGCGATCCATTGCCCTATCCAACTTCACAGATGGAAGCCAGAAGGTTTTTCTCCCCTTCGTTGCGCTGTCACTGGCCATCAGTCCCAGCGACGTCGCCTATGTTTTCACCTTTCTGACGCTCGGTTGGCCGCTCTTCGGACTTCTTTCGGGAGTCATCGTAGACCGCCTCCAAATGAGTTCGATGCCTTTCTGGTGCCATTTCGTCCGCAGCTTACTCTTCGTCTACCTTGCGCTCGTTGCCCATTACGGCCAGATCGGGCTCTATCATCTCTATTTCGCGGCATTCATATTCGGGCTCTTCGACGTGTTATTCGAGGTCTCTCTGCCGAAGTTGGTACTCGAACTGACCACAGATGAGAATAGGGTCAGGAGCAATACCCGGCTGGCGGTCACACATACCATCTGCTCGGAATTTCTCGGACCGGTCCTAGGGTCAACGCTCAGTCTGTTCAATCCGGTTCTCGGCCTCTCCGTGATCGCCCTCTTCTATACGGCATCGGCAGGCATGTTGAAGTTCCTGCTAATCGGGCAGCCGCGAACTGCTCATGAGCATAGGCCGCGACAGCCCATTCTCAGTTCGCTGATCGAGCCGGTGATCTGGCTACTGGGTAACAGGGTTCTCATCATGCTGGCACTTGTCGGCTTTGCCATGTCTCTCTCGTGGGGCGCCTGGCTATCGCTAGAGCCTTATTATCTGATCGAGGTCAGCCCTCAGACCCTCACGAAAGTGGAGTTCGGCTTCATGATGGCAGTACTCGCCGGCGGTGCAGTCTGCGCCGCCTTGCTCTTCGAGCGTATCCAGATCAACAAAAACAACTTGCCGCTATTGTTTGTCGACGCAACCGGCATCATCGCGCTACTACTCGCTTCGAGCTTCACCAAAAACCCTTTTTTCGTCGGAACTGCCCTTTTCCTAACCGGGATCGGTGCCACCATCTGGTCTTCCATTGTCATCACAATGCGGCAAGAATTAGTGCCGCGGCACCTGCTCGGCGGGGTCAACGGCTTCTTCCGGGTAATCGTCTATGGCGGCCTTCCCGCAGGCTCTTTCATCGGCGGCATGCTTGCCGACCGACTCTCCATACCTAGCTCCTACATCGCAATTGCTGCGATTAGTGCCGTACTCTCCCCGTTCATCTTATTTGCCCATTGGCAACGCCGGAAGCAGGCTTGCGAAGTGACTTTATTTCAGCAGGAAGCTTGCCGCAAAAATGGCTCATTCCACTGAACTTCACCCATGGGTCCGACAAAATAGCTGATTCAATTCCATAAAAAACCCCCGGGTCTTGCGACTCGGGGGTTAGCTATTGCGTCTGTCAGCCTTGCATCAACTGGGGCCGTCAAGCATCGCGATAAAACGCGTTCGGCGCCCCTCCTCAAAGCAGCTTCAAATAGTCTTCGCCAACGCCTGCCACGTCGCAATCACCGTATCCGGATTCAACGAAATCGAGGCTATCCCTTCCTTGGTCAACCACAAAGCGAAGTCAGGATGATCCGAGGGGCCTTGACCGCAGATACCCACATACTTGTTCAAACGCAAGCAGGTTTCGATGGCGCGCGTAAGCAGGAATTTGATGGCCGGGTCGCGCTCATCAAAATCGGCGGCCAGCAATTCCATGCCTGAGTCGCGGTCCAGGCCCAGCGTCAGTTGGGTCAAGTCGTTCGAGCCGATGGAGAAACCGTCGAAGTGCTCCAGGAATTGTTCCGCCAAAATCGCATTCGACGGAATTTCGCACATCATGATCAGACGCAGGCCGTTCACGCCGCGCTTCAGGCCGAATTTTTCCAGCAATCCGACCACGCGTTCAGCCTGCTTCACGGTACGCACAAACGGCACCATGATCTCGACGTTGGACAAGCCCATTTCTTCACGTACCCGCTTCAGCGCGATACATTCCATCTCGAAGGCTTCGGCAAAATCTTCGGCGATATAACGCGATGCGCCGCGGAAACCCAGCATGGGGTTTTCTTCGTCCGGCTCGTAACGTGAACCGCCGATCAGCTTCTTGTATTCGTTCGACTTGAAGTCCGACAGGCGCACAATCACGGGCTTGGGGTAAAACGCGGCGGCGATGGTGGCGATGCCTTCCGTCAATTTATCGACATAAAAAGCACGCGGAGATGCATGGCCGCGGGCCACACTTTCAACGGCCTTTTTCAGGTCGGCGTCAATGTTCGGGTACTCGAGGATAGCCTTCGGATGTACGCCGATATTGTTGTTGATAATGAACTCAAGGCGAGCCAAACCGACCCCGGCATTAGGCAATTGGCTGAAATCGAAAGCCAGTTGCGGGTTGCCCACGTTCATCATGATCTTGACCGGGATCGGCGGCAATTCGCCGCGTTCCAGTTCGGTGATTTCGGTTTCGATCAGGCCGTCGTAAATCCGGCCTTCGTCGCCTTCCGCACACGACACCGTCACCAGCGCGCCATCCTTCAACACGTCGGTGGCGTCACCGCAACCGACCACGGCCGGCACACCCAGCTCACGCGCGATGATCGCGGCGTGGCAGGTACGCCCGCCACGGTTGGTCACAATCGCGGCAGCGCGTTTCATCACGGGCTCCCAGTTCGGGTCCGTCATGTCGGCGACCAGCACGTCGCCCGGCTGGACTTTTTCCATTTCGCTGGGGTCGTGAATGACCCGTACCCGCCCGGCGCCGATCTTCTGACCGATGGCGCGGCCGGTCGCCAGCACCGCCGACGACCCTTTCAGTTTGAAGCGCTGCTCAACCTTGCCGGCCGACTGGCTTTTGACGGTTTCCGGACGCGCTTGCAGAATGTAGATCTTGCCGTCCTGGCCGTCGCGACCCCACTCGATATCCATCGGACGCTGATAATGGTTTTCGATGATGACGGCGTATTGCGCCAGCTCGATCACGTCGGCATCCGAGATCGAATAGCGGTTACGCTGTTCGGGTGAAACATCGACGGTTTTGACGCGCCCTTCTTCACCGGCTTTGGTGAATTCCATCTTGATCAATTTCGAACCGATGGAGCGGCGGATAATCGGGTATTTGCCGGCCGCAAGCGTTTGCTTGAAGACATAAAACTCGTCCGGGTTGACGGCGCCCTGCACCACGGTTTCGCCCAAGCCATAGCTGGATGTAATAAACACCGCATCGCGAAAACCGGATTCGGTGTCCAGCGTAAACATCACGCCGGCCGCACCCGTATCCGAGCGCACCATGCGCTGAATCCCGACCGACAGCGCCACTTCGGCATGGGTAAAACCTTTGTGCACGCGATAGGAAATCGCACGGTCGTTGTACAGCGAGGCGAATACGTGTTTGGTACGATCCAGCACGTCGTCGATCCCGACCACATTCAGATAACTTTCCTGCTGTCCGGCAAACGACGCGTCGGGCAAATCTTCGGCGGTGGCCGATGAACGCACCGCGAACGACAGTTCGTTGGGCGAGCCTTGTTGCAAACGCAAAAACTGGTCGCGGATTTCTTGCTCAAGACGCGGCTGCAGCGGCGCCTCGATGATCCACTGACGAATTTCAGCGCCGGCTTCAGCCAGGGCCTTGACGTCGTCGATATTCAGCGTTTCCAAGCGTTTTGCAATACGCTGCGTCAGGTTATTGGCCGTGAGGAAATCGCGGAATGCCAGTGCCGTGGTGGCACAGCCGCCAGGTACCCGAACTCCCGCGTTGGCGAGCTGGCTGATGAGTTCTCCGAGCGATGCGTTTTTACCGCCGACCACTTCAACATCGGTCATTCGCAACTGCTCGAATGGCACGACGTACGCGCCATCATGTGCTGCTTGGGTCATAAAAAGTCCTAAAGTGTGAAGAAAGCGTGGGGAGCGCCGGCGTCGATGCGACACGGCACACGCTGCAGGGAAAATCCCGCGCGAAGTGCCGCAGCCAACATCGCTTGAAGTCAACTCATTGCTGCCAAATTGAAGTCGACCCCAGCAGTGCTCAACCTGTTGGATAAATAATCGCCATCATCACCGGATAGGCCGCAAGCGGCTGTACCGGGGTGACAATTGCTTATCTAACAAGTTGCCGCTATTCTACCGTGCCGGGAATGGGCTTGTGGTGCAGTGCAGTAATTTCCGTAGATTAAATTACCTGTCAAGCTCAGGCGGGGTGATTTTCTCCCGCCGGACAGCGCCGCTGCGCCATTCAGCTCATTTCCCTCTAAAAAAGGGGCGGATAACAAGAGGCAATATAGTGCGGCCGTCGTCGAACCGTGCCGGCTTGCTTGCTTTGGATACCCGCCACCGGCCCCGCGCCTGCAATCCCAGCGCCGTGCTTGAATGGTGCCGCCACCCAACCCTCGACGGGACACACTTATGCCACCCACCGTATTTATCGTCTCCGACGGCACCGGAATTACCGCCGAGACCTTTGCCCATTCGATCCTGTCGCAATTCGACCTGAAATTCCGCCTGATCCGGTTGCCGTTTATCGATTCGCACGACAAAGCCTATTTGGCCGCGGACAAAATCAATGCGGCCACCGAAATCGATGGCCGGCGTCCGATTGTGTTCACCACCCTGGTTAATAGCGAATCGAACCAGATCGTCAAAAAATCGAACGGTCTAGTGATGGACATGTTCCAGACCTTTATCGTTCCGTTGGAAGAAGAACTGCAGGTCAAATCCAACCACGCCATGGGGCGCGTGCACCAGGCCGCGGACACCGACGAATATCGCAACCGGATCGAGGCGATCAATTTTTCCTTGGCCCATGACGACGGCCAAAGCAATCGCAACCTGGAAGATGCCGATGTGATTCTGGTGGGCGTGTCGCGCAGCGGCAAAACCCCGACCAGCCTCTACCTGGCGATGCAATACGGAGTCAAGGCCGCGAATTACCCTTTGATTCCCGAAGATTTCGAGCGCGGCCGCATGCCGACCCCGCTGGTGGGTTATAAGGGCAAGATTTTCGGCCTTTCGATCGAACCGGGCCGCTTGTCCGAAATTCGTAACGAGCGCCGTCCGGGCAGCAAATACGCCGCACTCGAAAATTGCCGCTACGAAATCAACGAAGCCGAAGCGATGATGCGCCGCGAGGGCATCAAATGGCTGTCGTCCACGCATAAATCGATCGAGGAAATTGCCACCACGGTGATGCAGGAGATTCGGCTGGAGCGGCCCGGTTATTAACCGGCAGGCCGCGGCCAAGAAGGCTTAAGCACGCCGCTGCCTGACCTGGTCGAACAGGCACACGGCGGCCGCGGCAGCCACGTTGAGCGACTCGATACCGCCCGGCTGGGGTATCGTGACGCGCAATGCCGCGGCGTCACGCCAGATGCCGGAAACCCCGGCACCCTCGTTACCGAAAACCCAGGCCAACGGCGCGCGCAAGTCGATGTCGAACAGCGAGCCGGCGCCGTGCGAATCGGTGATGGCTATCGGCGCGACTAATTTTTCCCGCAGCACCGTCGCATCCAGGCCCTCATGGATCTGCAGCAGAAAATGTGCACCCATGCCGGCGCGCAACACTTTAGGCGCCCAGGCAAAGGCCGTTCCGCTCACGCAAAACACTTGGCGAATATTGGCGGCCGCGGCACTGCGCAAAATGGAACCGACATTGCCCGCGTCCTGTACTCCATCGAGTATCAGGCAGTCGCCGGTGATGCTTTCGGCCAACAACGGCTGCGGCACCGGCGCCAGCAGCAAAATACCGACGCCGTTGACCACCGTCGATATCTGCCCGAACAAGGCGTCCGGCAGCACCACCACACGCTGAGTTTCAAGCCGGCTCACGATACTGCCGATCTCGGCATGCGCCAAAGCGCTATCGCTGACGATACAGTATTCGGGCACCGCGCCCTGTTCCAGAAAGGCGCTCGCCAGATGCGCGCCCTCCAGCAGCATGACCGCGCTTTTGCGTTGCTGTTGCACCGATCCGGAGAGGGCTTTCAGGCGTTTGTAGAGCGGATTGTCGCGCGACGTCAGATGTTTCATGGCTCGCTTCAAAACAAGGATGCTTGAGCCAACTTATCGTCCGGCTTATCGAGTTTCGCGGCGCTGGGCTTGGCAGCCGCGCATTCAAGCTCGGCGTCAGGCGTGGCTTGGGCGGTCGATTGATGCGTTGACGGCACCGCAACCAAGGTCTCGGCCGCCGTCGACACTGATGCCGTCACATCCTTGACCGGCAAGATTCCGGCGGCGGCAATGGCCTGCGACTCGGCGGCGGCAGAAGGTCGCGGTCCACCGGCTTCGAGCCGTGCCCACGCTTTTCGTACCGGCGCAAACGAACGCCGGTGGTGGACGCAAGGCCCGTGCTGCTCGAGCGCTTGCATATGACGCGCCGTGCCGTAACCCGCATGCACGTCAAAACCGTATTGCGGATGAGCTTGATGCAATTCGACCAACTGCCGGTCGCGCGTGACTTTGGCCAGAATGGAAGCGGCCGAAATAGCGGGCACCAAAGCGTCGCCGCCGATGATGGCTTGTGCCGGGATCGCCAACGGCGGGCAACGGTTGCCGTCGATCTGCGCCAGTTCCGGGGTCAAGGCCAGTCCCTCGACCGCGCGTCGCATGGCCAGCATGGTCGCCTGCAGAATATTCAGGGTATCGATTTCTTCGACCGAGGCCTCGGCAATGCAAAACGCCAGCGCATGCTCGCAGATCTGCACATACAATGCTTCGCGTTTTTTGGCGGAGAGCACTTTCGAATCGTCCAGTCCCGCGATCGGATGGGCTGGGTCGAGGATCACCGCGGCCGCGACCACCGGGCCGGCCAGCGGGCCGCGACCGGCCTCATCGACGCCGCAGATCAAGCCTGTCGGCGGAGCCTTATCGAGACCGTTTGGAGCGGGTCCACGGCCGGTTCCGGAGCCTCCGGCGGTGTCACGGGACAATGCCCGTGCGGCTGCGGTTCCGCGTGCTGGCAACGTCATCAGCGGCCCTTGCCCGCAGCGACTGCCGCGATCACCTGGGCTGCACCGACGCCGGCATTTTTGCGCAAGCTGTGATGCATCTCGGTAAATAATTGCGTCAATACCCGACGATTTGTTTCGTCGGTAAGTTGACGCAAAGTGGCATCAGCCAGTGCTTCAGGTGTCGCAAATTGCTGCAGGATTTCCGGCACCACAAAACGCCCGGCCAAAATATTCGGCAAACCGACATAAGGCAGATAACCTTGGCGTTTCATGATTTGTCCGGTCAGCCAGGGCACCTTGTATGAAATCACCATGGGTTTTTTAAACAGCGCCGCTTCCAGCGTCGACGTTCCGCTTTTGGTCAGCACCGCGTCAGCCGCTTCAAGCGCCAGATGCGAACCGCCGTCGGTAATGGTCAAAGCCAGGCCGGGATGGACTGCCGCCAGCGTTTGCACCGCCGCGTGCAGTTCCGGCGTCGCAGCCGGCATCACAAACCGCAGCGCCGGTTCACGTTCCTGCATCAGCGCCATCGCCGCCAGAAATACCGGGCCGATGCGCGCGATCTCGGAGTGACGGCTGCCGGGCAAGACGGTCACCACCGGTCCGCCGGGAGCCAGGCCGAGCTTGGCTCGCGCGCCGTGTGTGTCGGGTTCGAGCGGAATCGTGTCGGCCAGCGGGTGGCCGACATAAGTCGCTTGAATCCCCGCTTTGGCGTAAATCGCGGCTTCAAAAGGAAATACGCACAGCATATGGTCCACCGCGCGCCCGATTTTTTTAATCCGGCCACCGCGCCATGCCCAAATCGAAGGACTGACAAAATGAACCGTGGGAATACCCGCCGCACGCAGTTTTTCTTCCAGGGAGAAATTGAAGTCCGGCGCGTCGACACCCACAAATACGCTGGGCGGATCGACTAACAACTGATGCGCCAGATTACGCCGGATACGCAAAATCTCAGGCACATGCCGTACCACTTCCAGATAACCGTTAACCGTCAAGGCACGCATATCGAAGTGGGTTTCGAACCCGACTTCGCCCATGCGCGGCCCGCCGATACCGAAGAAACGGGTCTCGGCCGGCAGATCCCGATGCAATTGCGCCAACACCGAGGACGCCAGCAGGTCACCCGACGGTTCGCCCGCCACCATCGCCACCCGCAACGGCGCCGCGGCGTGGTTCGTATCCCCCGTCATTGCGCGTGACCTGCACGCGGCACACGCTGCCGCATCACCGGATAATGCCGCGCTTGGCGGTATCGATAAAGTTGACCAGCGCTTCGACGTGCACATCGCCGTCGCCGCCTTGTTGCGCCAATTCGCGCAATTGCAGCTTGGCTTCATCCAGCGTCAAACTGGCTTTGTACAACTGACGGTATGCGGTGCGCAACGCGGCAATCGCGTCAGCGGAAAAACCGCGGCGGCGCAAACCTTCGACGTTGACCCCGTGCGGCTCTGCTTTGTCGCCCGCGGCGATGACAAACGGCGGCAGATCCTGCACCAGCGCAGACGCGCCGCCCAGCATCGAATGCGCGCCGATGCGGACAAACTGGTGCACGCCCGACATGCCGCCGAGGATAGCCCAGTCGCCCACCGTCACGTGGCCTGCGATCTGTGCGTTGCTGGAGAAAATCGTATGGTTGCCGATCTGGCAATCGTGCGCGATATGCACATACGCCATGATCCAGTTATCGTCGCCGAGTTGGGTCGCGCCCATATCCTGGGCGGTACCCACGTGTATCGTCACATACTCGCGGATGGTATTGCGGTTACCGATTTCGAGGCGGGTCGGTTCACCGGCATATTTCATATCCTGGGGGTCACCGCCGATCGACGCAAAATGGCCGATGCGGTTGTCGGTGCCCAGAGTGGTATGCCCCTCGATCACGGTGTGCGAGCCGATTTTCGAGCCGGCACCAATACGCACGTGCGCGCCGATGACAGCATAAGGCCCAATTTCAACACTTGAATCGATTTCCGCACCCGGCGCGATAATCGCGGTCGGATGAATTTTTACAGAGGTACTCACGTCGCTCATACAGATGCTCCGCTTTCGGTTTTCTCCGCACCATCCAGATGCTTGATGGTGCACATCAGTTCGGCCTCGCACGCAACCACGTCGTCGACGGTGGCCTTGGCGCTGAATTTCCAGATACCGCGCATATAACGTTCGAACTTGACGTTCAGGATCAACTGATCGCCTGGTTCAACCGGACGCTTGAAACGCGCACGGTCGATACCGACGAAGTAATAGACGGTATTGGCCGGATCGTGCGGCGCTTCGGCAAAAGTCAGCAAGGCTGCCGTTTGCGCCAGGGCTTCAAGAATCAGCACGCCGGGCATCACCGGACGGGTCGGAAAATGCCCGACAAAATACGGTTCGTTGATGGTGACGTTTTTCAGTGCCTGAATGCTCTTATGCGGTTCCAGAGCCAGTACGCGGTCGACCAGCAAAATCGGATAACGATGCGGCAACAGCGTGAGAATCTTGTGGATGTCTAGGTTGATTGCTTGTGTATTCATAGTTTGCTTCTTATGCTTAGGCTTAGTTAGAACTTACGCAAATTCCTCTGGCGGCGTGATGCTTTCTCGCCGTACGTGTTGTACTGTCTTCGTCAGCATGCCTTCAGGAAAAACTGCCTAAGTCTTATTAATGCGTCTTGTTAATGCGTTCTATTAACGCGTTGAGTTCCTGGCGATCAACGCGGCGGGTTGAGCGCGGCTTCGAGTTCGGTTTCGAGTTGGGTTTCGATTTTTTTCAGCCGGGCACGCATCTTATCCAGATTGCGCATCAGTGCTGCATTGCGATTCCAGTCGGCACTCTCGATCGCCGGAAACGTGCCCGAATAGACCCCAGCCTTGGTCAGGGATTTGGTGACGGACGATTTGCCGGCCACCGTAATCCGGTCCGCCAGCGTCAAGTGTCCGCCGATACCGACCGCCCCGCCTATTATGCAATGCCGTCCCACCGTGGTACTACCGGCAATACCCGTACAACCGGCAATCACGGTATAAGCGCCAATCCGGCAGTTATGCCCGATTTGCACCTGGTTGTCGATTTTCACACCCTCTTCGATCACGGTATCGGCCATCGCACCGCGATCGACAGTGGTATTGGCGCCGATATCCACATCGGCGCCGATCCGCACGGTACCCACTTGCGGAATTTTGACCCATTCGCCACCGTCCCGGGTGAAGTCAGGCGCGAAGCCAAATCCGTCGGCACCGATCACGGCACCGGAATGTATCATCACGCGGGCGCCGATAGTACACCCGTGATACACGGTTACCCGCGGATATAAATGCACATCCTCGGCCAGCTTGACTTGGCGGCCGATAAAAACCTGGGCATCCAGACGCACGCGCTCGCCGATCACGGCCCCGGCTTCGATCACCACGTGAGCGCCGATGCTCGCCGAGGCCGCAATCACTGCACTCGGGTCGATCACGGCCGTCGGATGTACGCCGCACGGCTCGGCCGGTTGCGCCAATGACAGGAAGAGTTGGGCCACCCGGGCAAAATAGGCGTAGGGATTGGCGGTCACCAAGAAACAACGGCCGTCGCGGCTGTCGATTTTTTCCAGTTCGGCGGCCGTAATCAATACGGCGGCGGCACCGGTCGTCTCAACTTGCGACAGGTATTTCGGATTGGCCAGAAATGAGAGTTGAAGCGGGCCGGCTTGATCAAGGGGGGCCAAGCCGGTAATGCGGCAAGTTCCATCCCCGATCACCACGCCACCAAACCGGCTGACCAACTCATCGAGTGTGAATGCCATGCGTTCCGTTTTCCTTCAGTGATATGACGTAAGACCGGGCATGTCACAGATGGAGCCGCGCCGGCCGTACCGGCTATAAAAACCCGGTTGTCGCAGCCGAAGTGCAAGCTTAGCCATGCACTCCGGCGTATTTCATCGAGCCAGGCTCAATTGGAGGCAGGCGGTGCCGTCTGGCTGGCCAGCGCCTTCAGCACTTGATCGGTAATATCGATACGAGGGCTGACATACACCGCTTCCTGCACAATCAGGTCGTAGTGATTTTGCTCGGCGACTTGTTTGATCACCTTATTGGCACGATCCAGCACCGCCGCAAGTTCCTCATTACGCCGTTCGTTCAGGTCGTCGCGAAATTCACGCTGTTTGCGTTGAAAATCGGCATCCATTTGCGCAATTTGCTGCTGCTTTTGCGTACGATCAACCGCCGACAAGGACGTGCCGCTTTTATCCAAGGCATCGGACATCGCTTTCAGACGTTGCGCCAAATCCTGCAAGTCATGGTCGCGCTTGGAGAATTCCTGCTCAAGTTTGGCCTGCGCGGCCTTGGCCGGCAGCGACTCGCGCAGAATCCGGTCGGAATTGACTGCCGCCACGCGGGTTTCCTGAGCCTGCACGCTGAACGCCATGCAGGCCAGACATGACAGCAGGCATGCACCGATGGCTCGTTTAATCATGCTGGTTCGCAAAGTCATCCTCTCTGGCTTGATGAAATCCACCTCAATGCTCCCTCTTGGGACCTGCGCAAATTCCCTGGCGTAATGCTTTCTCGCCGTACATGTTGTACTGTCCTCGTCAGCACACCTTGCCAGAAAAATCTGCGTGAGTCCTATTTCCGTTAGAAGGAAGTACCGATCTGGAATTGGAACGGCTGGTACTGGTCGCCCTGATGCTTGACCAACGGCCAGCCCAGACTCAACTTAAGCGGCCCGATCGGCGAAATCCATGCCAAACCGACACCATAAGCGTAACGCAGACCGTCCGCACCCTGGCTCGCGTTGATCGAACTGCTGCCCTGGCCCCAGACGTTACCCGCGTCGAGGAAGGTGAACACCCGCAAGGTGCGGTCATAACCCGTGCCCGGCAAGGGGAAGGTCAACTCGATATTACCCACCACGATTTCGTCGCCGCCAATTGCATCATTGGTGGTCGAGTCACGCGGACCCAGTGAACTCGGCTCGTAGCCTCGCACCGAACCGATACCGCCGGCAAAGTAATTCTTGAAAATCGGGAACGGTTTGTCGCCGTAACCGTGACCATAACCCAACTGACCATTCAGGCCCAGCACAAAGCCGCGCGCAAACGAGTAGTAATACTGGGCTTGCAAGTCGGCCTTGTAATAGGTGGTGTCACCCGCCGGCGTGCCGAGCTCGGCATTGGCCTGGGTGAAATAACCGCGGCTTGGCACCAATGCGCTATCGCGATTGTCGCGCGACCAGCCCACCGTCAACGGCACGTTGTTGACGTTGGTGCCGAACTCTTTCACATAGTCGAGGTAGGATTCCGGCGTCGCGGAGTCGATCTGGAAGCGATCGTTTTCAAAGCCGATGCCGAAGAACACCGTATCGGTTTCGGAGAACGGGATGCCGAACTTCAGGTCGGCGCCGATACTGACAATCGTAAAGCTGCTCGAGGTGCTATACAGCAGCGGCTCGTAAGTGCGGTAATAAACGTCGGTAATGCGCTTGATGCCGTCCACCGTGAAGTACGGATCGACCTGGGTCGCCGTGATGGTGCGGTATTCCTTGGCGGTATTGACGTTCACCGACAAGCTGGTACCCGACCCAAACACGTTGTCCTGCGAAATACCGGCCGACAACACCAATTTATCGGTAGAGGAGAAGCCCGCGCCGACCGTCACTGCACCGGTCGGTTTTTCCGTGACTTTGACATCGACATCGACTTCGTCGGGCGAACCCTCAACCGGTGAGGTGGTGACTTTTACATCGGTGAAATAACCCAGGCGGTTGATCCGGTCTTCCGACAGTTTCACGCGCTGGCTATCGAACCACGAGCTTTCGAATTGGCGCATTTCGCGCCGCACGACTTCGTCGCGAGTCCGATTATTGCCGGTAATATTGACGTGACGCACGTACACGCGGCGGCCTGGATCGACTTGCATGGTCAAGGCAACCATATGATGCGCCTGGTCGATCTGCGGCTGGGCGTTGACGGTCGCAAAGGCGTAACCATATTCACCCAACTTGTCGACAATCGCCTTGGTCGAATCCTTCAGTTTGCTGGCCGAGAACAGGTCACCCTTTTTCAGCAGCATCAGCTTTTTCAGCTCGGCTTCCTTGTCGAGCAGATTACCCGCCAGCGTGACGTCAGAAATGTGGTACTGCTCACCTTCATGCAAGGTCACCGTGAGGTACATACTCTGCTTGTCAGGCGCAACCTGGACTTGAGTCGACTCGATATTAAATTCGAGGTAACCGCGGTCGAGGTAATACGAGCGGATGTGTTCAAGGTCACCCGCCAGCTTGTCGCGCGCATACAAGTCGTTCTTGGTGTACCAGGAAAACCAGTTCGGCGTGGACAACTGCATTTCGTCTTCAAGCGTGCTCGCTTTGAAGGCGTGGTTGCCAATAAAAGCAACCTGCTGAATTTTTGCCTTCGGGCCTTCCAGCACCGAAAACAGGATGTTGACGCGATTCTGGTCGACCGGCGTGATGGTGGTCGTAACCTCCGCCGCATAAAACCCGTGCGACAGATATTGACGTTTCAACTCCTGCTCGGACTTGTCCACCAGGCTCTTGTCGTAGTACTGGCCTGGGGCCAAGCCGATGCTTTTCATCGCCTTGTTCAGGGTTTCCTTGTCGAATTCCTTGTCGCCGGAAAAATCGACGCCGGAAATGGCGGGTCTTTCCTGCAAGCGGATGATCACGACATCGCCGTCTGTGGCAACCCGGACATCGTTGAAAAAGCCGGTCGCAAAGAGCGCCCGAATGGCTTCCGACCCTTTGTCATCGGTAAACGTGTCGCCACGTTTGAGCGGCAAGTACGCGAATACCGTGCTGGCTTCGACGCGCTGAAGACCCTCGATGCGGATATCCTTAACGACAAAAGGCTGTGCGGCATGGGCCATCATGCTATATGCAGCGACCGCTGCAACCGCGACCGTCTTTGGAACAAAGCGATGTGGTTTGAACAACTTGCTTCCCCAGGTTTTAGCTGTATTGGGCTGAAACGGCGCGGTCATTTACGCAATGACCGCTACACCACTTAAGGCCGGCTATCTAGAAATGAATCAAACGTGTCAGGTCGTTGAATAGAGCAATCATCGACAACGCGAGAATGCAAAAAATCCCGACCCGCTGCAAAACACCCTGCAAACGCTCAGAAACGGGCTTACCCGTCACGGCCTCAGCCGAATAATATAACAGATGGCCTCCGTCCAAAACGGGAATCGGCAATAGGTTTAACACACCGATACTAATACTGACCAAAGCGAGAAACGAAATGAAGGCCGAAAGGCCCATCCGGGCGCTACGCCCGGCATAGTCGGCGATGGTTACCGGGCCGCTCAAATTCTTCAGAGAGGCCCGGCCAGACAGCATCCGGCCGAATGTCTTAAGCGAAAAAACAGAAATATCCCAAGTCTTTTGCGCGCCCAGCGTCAGCGCTTGAAGCGGGTTATAGCGGACGTTTACCGTTTGTAACTGCGCCCCCATCTCGACCCCGATCCGGCCGACCGGCAAGCCGGTCGTCGCATCTTTGGCCGTCACCGGCGTAATCTGCAGTTGCAGCGGCACACCCGCGCGCTCCACGGCCAATGCCAGCGTATGCCCGGCGCTGGTCTGAATGGTCTGGACAAACGCGTTCACGTCGGCCAGCGGCTTACCGTCAATCGCCACGATCCGGTCCTGTACTTGCAAACCTGCCAGCGCTGCCGCGCTCCCCGGCGCGACACTCGCCACCAAGGTTGAAATGCCGCCCGGCACGAAACCCAGCGACTCGACCAGATCGACATCGTCATCCGCGCCGCGATCCATTCCGGCGGGAATCAGCTTGAAGTCGAGCGGCACGGTTTGGTCAGACCCTGCACGTTTGGCTTGCAGCACGACCGTGCGATGATCCAGCGCCGCGTCGAGCAATTGCCAATGCAGATCGGTCCACGAATGCACCGCCGTGACGTTGGAATTTGCTTGCCCGCTTTGCATGACTCCCGTCACCAGGTCGCCCTCCCGCACCCCGGCCTGCGCCGCCAGGGTACCCGCAGCAGGGTTGCCCAACATGGCGATAGGCTCACTGACGCCGGCCACATAGGTAGCGGCGAACAACACGATAGCCAGGATGAAATTGGCGATCGGGCCTGCCGCGACAATCGCCGCGCGCTTGCCTACGGATTGGCGGTTAAAGGCGTGCGGCAAATCTTGCGGCGCTATCGCGTCCTCGCTTTCACGCTCGTCCAGCATTTTGACGTAACCGCCCAGGGGCAGGCTGGCCAAGGTCCATTCGGTGCCGGTACGCGGGCTGGTCCACGAATATAACGGTTTACCGAAGCCAATCGAAAATTTGAGAACTTTCACCCCGCACCAGCGCGCCACGCTGTAATGCCCGTACTCATGGACCACGACCAAGATGCCGATGGCCAGAGCAAACGCCGCCAGTGCGCTGAGAAAGTTCATCCGGCGAGCGCCCCGGCGCCCAGGCGGGCAATCTCTTCACCCGCATACCGACGGGCTTGTGCATCGGTCTCAAAGACATCGTCAAGACTGCCCGCCGCCGAATTCGGGATTCTTGCGAGCACGCCGGCCACCACCGCCGCAATCCGCATAAAACCGATACGGCGCTCAAGAAATGCCTCGACCGCGATTTCATTGGCCGCATTTAACACCGCGCTGGCGTTGCCGCCCTGCCGCAATGCATCGAATGCCAGTTTCAGACAAGGGAAACGCTGATAGTCGGGGTGTTCAAAAGTGAGTTTGGCAATTTCGACCAGATCCAGCGATGCCACCCCGGAGTCGATTCGTCCAGGAAAAGCCAGCGCGTGCGCAATCGGTGTGCGCATATCCGGACGGCCGAGCTGGGCCAGCACCGACCCGTCCGCATAGGACACCATCGAGTGGATCACGCTTTGCGGGTGGATCAGCACATCGATGCGATCGGGCGGCAAGCCGAACAACCAGTGAGCCTCAATCACTTCGAGGCCTTTATTCATCATGGTTGCCGAATCGACCGAAATCTTGCGCCCCATGACCCAATTGGGATGGGCACAGGCTTCATCCGGCGTGACGGCTTCCAACGTTGCCGGTTCGCGGGTGCGAAACGGCCCGCCCGACGCGGTGAGCGTAATCTTGGTCACGCCGCCGTGAGGCTGCGGGCCGGCAGGCAGGCATTGGAAAATCGCATTGTGTTCGCTGTCGACCGGCAGCAGGGTCGCGCCATGATCGCGCACAGCGTCCATAAACAGGGCGCCGGACATCACCAACGCCTCTTTATTCGCCAGCAAAATACGCTTGCCGGCTCGTGCCGCGGCCAGTGTCGGCTTGAGGCCTGCGGCACCGACGATGGCGGCCACCACGGTGTCGCACTGCGCATCGGACGCCGCGCTCAGCAAGGCAGCTTCGCCGTAGGCCACTTGAGTGCGGCTACCCGCGGCGCGCAAGGTGGTTTCGAGCTGCTGCGCCGTGGCCGCGTCGCCGACCACCGCCCATTCGGGCGCGAAGCGCAGACATTGTTCGGCCAACTTCGCGCCGTTGCGATGAGCGGTCAGCGCGAAGATCGAGAAACGCTGAGGATGACGCGCCACCACATCGAGCGTGCTGTCGCCAATCGAGCCGGTCGAGCCCAGCAGGGTCAGGCGCTCAGTTTTGGGAGTTTGGATAGTCATTGATCACTCAAGCCGCGTGCGGCATTTAGCCCAGCAGCAACATAGCAAGCGGCAGCACCGGCAGCAGTGCATCGATACGATCCAGCACACCGCCATGACCGGGAAGCAAGCCGCTGGAATCCTTGACCCCGGCTTGCCGCTTCAAGAGCGATTCAAACAGGTCGCCGACCACGCTGAACGCCACCAGAATGGTAATCGCCAGCAGCGCGCGCAACCAGCCCATCTCACCCGCCAGGCGCGAAAACAGATTGGGCGCACAGGCGCCGCTGCCGATCGCCACCGACGCCAGCAGCATCACCAGCACCCAGCCGCCCAAGGCCCCTTCCCATGTTTTGCCGGGGCTGATATTAGGCGCCAGTTTGTGCCGGCCCAAAGCCTTACCCGCAAAATAGGCGCCGATATCGGCAAACCAGACGACCAGCAGCAGCGACAAAACAAAAGGCACGCCCAAAATGCGCGCGCTCACCAGCGCATACCAGCAGGCAATCAGCAAAATCACTCCGACCACCAGCAACATGCCACGCCAGGCACGCCCGGTCAGGGTCGGTTTGCGCAACAGGATAAACGGTACGGCAATCACCCAGAAAACGGCGGAGGCTCTGTAAAAACTGGTTTCGCTGCTGCTCAGCAGATGCATGCTGGCCACCAGCGCGGCGGCGGCAACCGCCGCATAAACCAGCGTGCCGGTACGGCCAAGTTTAAGCAAACGAGCCCATTCCCAGGCAGCAAAAATCAACACAAACGCAATAAGCGCGCCAAATCCGCTAATCGGCGCAAACAACGTCACGGGGAGAAACACCGCAAGCAACACGAGGGCCGTGATGACACGCGCTTTTAGCATGAGAGAGTATCGGCTCCTTGCGCCTGGTCCGCCAACTGAGCGCTGGTGCGCCCAAAGCGGCGTTCGCGATGCTGAAACGACTCAATGGCACGACCCAGCGTCGCTGCGTCGAAATCGGGCCAGTATTGATCGGTAAAGTACAGTTCGGTATAAGCCATTTGCCAGAGCAGGAAATTGCTGATCCGCTGCTCGCCGCCCGTGCGGATAAATAAATCGGGCTCGGGCGCATAGGCCATCGCCAAATGCTCGGCAAATCCGGCTTCATCGATAGGCTCCGCCACGCCCGTGGCCGCAGCCCGCTCGGCCAGCTTGCGCGTCGCCTGCAGGATATCCCAACGGCCACCGTAATTGGCGGCAATCGTCAGTGTCAAACGGGTATTTTGCGCGGTTTTTTGCTCGGCGCGACGCACCAGATCCTGGATTCGGGCGTTGAACATCGACAGATCGCCCACCACCCGCAAACGGATACCGTTTGCGTGCATGCGCGCCACCTCGCGCTCCAGCGCCGAAACAAACAAACGCAATAAGAACGACACTTCTTCGCTGGGGCGCCGCCAATTTTCAGAACTGAAAGCGAACAGCGTCAAATACTCGACGCCTTGTTTGGCACACGCCTCAACCACGCCACGCACGGCGTCCACACCTTTGGTATGGCCGGCCGCCCGCGGCAGGCGTCGTTGCGTAGCCCAGCGCCCATTGCCATCCATAATGATGGCAATGTGACGTGGGATTGCGGTAGTGTCGGGCATGCCAACAGAAGAACTCATAGGGCCCATGGTCACCAAAACGTTCAGAATGCGCGGAGTTCGACGACGTTAAACCGTCATGATCTCAGCTTCTTTCGTTTGGACAAGTTTATCAATTTCCGCAACGAATTTATCGGTGAACTTCTGCACGTCATCCGACGCGCGGCGCTCGTCGTCTTCCGACACTTCCTTGTCCTTGACCAATTTTTTCAATTGCTCGTTGGCATCGCGACGCAAGTTACGCACCGACACCTTGGCGGTTTCGGCTTCGTTCTTGACCACCTTGACCAGTTCGCGGCGACGCTCTTCCGTCAGTGCCGGCATCGGTACCCGAATCAGGTCGCCCTGGGTCGCCGGATTCAGCCCTAAATCCGCATCGCGGATGGCTTTCTCGACGGCTTGCACCATTTTCTTTTCCCATGGCTGGACGCCTATCGTGCGCGCATCCACCAGGGTCATGTTGGCAACCGTAGAAATCGACACCATGGAACCGTAATAATCAACCTGGATATGGTCAAGCAAACCCGTGTGGGCGCGTCCGGTACGGATTTTGGCCAAGTCGTTTTTAAATGCATCGATCGACCGCTGCATCTTCTGGTCGACATTTTTCTTGATTTCTGCAACTGTCATGAATACTCCCAAGCTCTTTTATGATGGCCGGTGCGAACCAACCCGACGCAACCGGCGTCCTTGGCGGAAAAGGTCGGGACCCACCGTTCAGGTCCAGCCCCGCCGCCGCAAACACGGCGGCTATCCGCCACGGATTTCTCAGACGTGAACCAGCGTACCTTCGTTCTCGCCTTCAACAATACGACGCAGCGCACCGGGCTTATTGATGGAAAACACCCGGATCGGCAATTTCTGGTCACGGCACAGGGCAAACGCCGTGGCATCCATGACTTGCAAATTACGCCCGATCGCCTCATCGAAGGTAATCGTGGTGTAGCGCGTGGCGGTAGGGTCTTTTTTCGGATCGGCGGAATAGACGCCGTCGACCTTGGTCGCCTTCAACACCACCTCGGCACCGATTTCAGAACCGCGCAGCGCCGCTGCCGTATCGGTAGTAAAAAACGGATTGCCGGTACCCGCGGCGAAAATCACCACCCGGCCTTCTTCAAGCTGGCGGATGGCGCGGGGACGAATATAGGGTTCGAGCACTTGATCCAGGCGCAGCGCGGACTGAACGCGCGCTTCGATACCGGCATGGCGCATGGCGTCTTGCAGCGCCAACGCGTTCATCATGGTAGCCAGCATCCCCATGTAATCGGCGGTCGCGCGATCCATCCCGGCGGCACCGCCGGCGACGCCGCGAAAAATATTGCCACCACCGATGACGACAGCCAGTTGCACACCCAGATTGACCACTTCCGCGATATCGGCGACCATGCGCTCGATTGTGACCCTATTGATGCCGAACGTGTCGTCACCCATCAAGGCTTCGCCGGAAAGTTTGAGTAAAACGCGTTTGTAGGCAATTGGCATAGTGATTTTTCCGTTGGCCTCGAGCAGCATTGCAGGTGTGGCGAAATCCCGGCCGCGCCGCATTGGCACCCGGGAGCCGCCCGCTGTATTACCGTTTCAAGCCAGCAGACCGGATTGGCTGAGCACCGCGCCAAGCCGAACCGCCAGCCCGTCATACAAGCAACAGAATAGAGCGAAATCAGCAGTTTAACTCTGCGTTCTTTCCCTCATCCGCGCCACGTCCAGATAACTTCCGGGCGCCGCATGCAAGCGTAATACACCAAAATACGCCCGCACATCGCGCCCGCACATCATTGAACGCGTCAAACCCGCAACGGCTTAGGCCTGCTTTGCAGCAGCGACCTGTGCAGCGACTTCCGCGGCGAAATCGTCGGTGCGCTTTTCAATGCCTTCACCCACGATATACATCGTGAACGCCTTCACCGAGGTGTTGGTAGCCTTCAGCATCTGCTCAACGGTCTGCTTGTCGTTCTTGACGAACGTTTGGTCAAGCAATGACACTTCCTTCAGATACTTCTGGATGCTGCCTTCAACCATCTTGGCCACGATTTCGGCCGGCTTGCCCGATTCAGCGGCTTTTTGCTCGGCAACGCTACGCTCTTTGGCGATCAAATCGGCCGGAACCTGTGCCGACGACAGCGACACCGGCTTCATCGCGGCGATATGCATCGCGACATCCTTACCGACTTGCTCCTCTGCGCCTTCATATTCGACCAACACGCCGATACGCGTGCCGTGCAGGTAGGAAGTCAGCTTCTGTGCCGATTCGTAGCGGGTAAAGCGGCGCACCGAGATATTTTCACCGATCTTGCCGATCAGCGCGAGACGCACCGTGTCCACGGTCGAGCCATCCAGCGGCAAAGCCAGCAAAGCCGCGACATCAGCCGGATTGTTCTTCGCCACCAGTTCGGCAACCGTCTTCGAGAATGCCAGGAAATCGTCGTTCTTGGCGACAAAGTCGGTTTCGCTGTTCAATTCAACCAGCGCACCCGTCGAACCGGCGATAAACACCGAGATCACGCCTTCAGCGGTAACCCGCGACGCAGCCTTGCTGGCTTTGCTACCCAATTTGATGCGCAGCAGCTCTTCTGCGCGATCCATATTGCCTTCAGCTTCGGTCAAAGCCTTCTTGCATTCCATCATCGGCGCATCGGTCTTCGCCCTGAGTTCTGCCACCATGCTTGCAGTAATAGCCATTCGTCGCTCCTGAAAATCAACTTGATTACTTGCGATGGCTCGCTTGAGCGAGCCATCTTCATAAATTCGATAAAACACTGACCTGTGACACCCGAACCGGCCCTTGATTCAAAAAAAGGGGGCTGTGCGAGAGCCCCCTTTTTGGCCGGCAACGGGGAGACTTACGCCTCTGCGCTGACCTCAACGAACTCGTCGCCGCCTTCGGCGCCACGAATCGCTTCCACCGTGGTTTGCACAGCATTGGCGCGCCCTTCGAGGATCGCGTCTGCCACACCGACGGTGTACAAGGCGACAGCCTTGCTTGCATCGTCGTTACCCGGGATCACGTAATCCACACCTTCCGGCGAGTGATTCGTGTCGACCACTGCGATCACCGGAATACCCAGCTTATTCGCTTCGGTGATGGCAATCTTGTGGTATCCAACGTCAACCACGAAAATTGCATCCGGAATACCGCCCATGTCTTTCACGCCGCCAATCGATTTTTCCAGCTTGGCCATTTCGCGTTCGAACAACAGCGCTTCCTTCTTGCTCATGCGTTCCACGTCGCCGAGCTCAAGCTGGGCTTCCATGTCTTTCAGCTTCTTGATCGACGACTTCAAGGTCTTGAAGTTGGTCAGCATGCCCCCCAACCAGCGGGTATTGACATACGGCATACCGGCGCGACCCGCTTCTTCAGCGATGGTGTCACGCGACTGGCGCTTGGTACCGACGAACAGGATCGTGCCCCGATTTGCAGCCAACTGACGCGCGTACTTCATCGCGTCGTTGTACATCGGCAGCGTCTTTTCGAGGTTGATAATGTGAATCTTGTTGCGATGACCGAAGATGAAAGGAGCCATCTTCGGGTTCCAGAAACGGGTTTGGTGACCGAAGTGGACACCCGCTTCCAACATTTGACGCATCGTTACAGCCATTGAAATTCTCCCAAAGGGTTTAGTCTTAAACCGGCAGCGACATCTCGCTTCACTGAAGCTGCTTCAATGAAGCCGAGACACCCCGGAAGCGCCGGTTTGCGATTGACTACTTATTTGCTAAAAAACCTAAGAAACTACCAAAAACACCAAGCCTAAACCAAGCCAGCCCTGGATTATAGCATCCAGACGGCGTCTTTCTCAAGACTCGCGTCGAAAAGCTGCGGCTGAGCGGGGATGGTGCGATAATACAAGTTACGAAAAAATCGACCAGACCATGTCCATTACGCTAAAAAACGAACACGATATTGTAAAAATGCGGGTTGCCTGCAAGCTGGCCAGCGAGGTGCTCGACTATATCACGCCGTTCGTCAAAGTCGGAGTGACCACGGGCGAGCTCGACCGTTTGTGCCATGAGTACATGACGAACGTGCAGCAAACCATCCCGGCACCGCTGAACTACCAGCCGCCGGGCTACCCGCCCTACCCGAAAGCCATTTGCACCTCGGTCAACGACGTGATTTGCCACGGCATCCCGGGCGACAAGGTGCTGAAAAACGGCGACAGCGTCAATCTCGACATTACCGTCATCAAAGAAGGGTATTTCGGCGATACCAGCCGCATGTTTATCGTCGGTGAAGGCTCGATCCTCACCCGCCGCCTGGTCCAGACCACCTACGAATGCATGTGGCTCGGTATCGAGCAGGTCAAACCAGGTGCCCGTCTGGGCGACATCGGCCACGCCATCCAGCGTTATGCCGAAGCCCAGGGCTGCAGTGTGGTGCGCGAATATTGCGGCCACGGCATCGGCACGGTGTTTCACGAAGAGCCGCAGGTGGTCCACTACGGCCGCCCCGGCACCGGACTGGAATTGCAAGCCGGCATGATTTTCACCATCGAACCGATGATCAATGCCGGCCGGCGCGACATTCGCACCATGCCGGACCAATGGACCGTCAAAACCCGCGACCGCAGCCTGTCGGCGCAATGGGAACACACCATATTAGTCACCGAAACCGGTTATGAGGTGCTGACGGTGTCCGCCGGCACCCCGGCTCGGCCGGCCATGCTCGACGCCACGGCTTCCTCGTAAGCCGCGCATGAGCAGCCCCGTCGCCAGCGCAACCTCGTTGCCCCCGGAACTTGACCCGCCGGCGGACCCGGCCGCCCTGATCCGCGCCGAATTTCGTGCGGCCAAGGCGGTGGTACTTGAACGCTTTCAACAAAACGGCAAAGTCGACTCGCTGACACGCGCCCTGGCGCGCGTCGCCGATCGCACGCTGACTAGCGCCTGGCGCGCCTGTGACCTGCCCTTGAGCCTGACGCTCGCGGCGGTGGGCGGCTTCGGCCGCACCGAACTGGCCCCCTGTTCCGACATCGACATCCTGATTCTGCTGCCGGCCGAGCCCGACGCGGAGCTTGAAAGCCGCCTCGAACGTTTTATCGGCATGGCTTGGGACCTCGGGCTCGAAATCGGCAGCAGCGTGCGCACCGTCGAACAATGTGTCGAAGAAGCGGCACAGGATGTCACGGTGCAGACCTCCTTGCTGGAATCGCGTCGCATCCTGGGTAGCCGCACGCTGTACGAAGAATTTGTGCAACGGTTTAAAACCACGCTCGACCCGCTGGCCTTTTTCCAGGCCAAGCTGCTGGAAATGCGTCAGCGTCATGGCAAATTCCAGGATACGCCCTACAGCCTCGAACCGAACTGCAAGGAAAGCCCTGGCGGCCTGCGCGATCTGCAACTGATTTTGTGGATCACCCGGGCGGCCGACCTCGGCCATAGCTGGAAAGAACTGGAAAACCGCGGCCTGATTACCGCCCATGAGGCCAGCGAGCTGCGGCGCAACGAAAATTTCCTCAAAACCTTACGCGCCCGAATGCATCTGATTGCCGGGCGCCGGCAAGACCTGCTGGTATTCGATTTGCAAAATGCGCTGGCCGAAAGCTTCGGCTACGTTGCAACGCCGGCCAAACGCGCCAGCGAACAATTGATGCGGCGCTATTATTGGGCAGCCAAAGCGGTCACCCAACTCGCAACCATCCTGATCCAGAACATCGAGGCCCAGTTATTCCCCAAGACCAGCGGTATTACGCGAGTCTTGTCCGAACATTTCGTGGAAAAACAGGGCATGATAGAAATCGTCGACGACGATGTCTATCAGCGCGCGCCGATGGCGATTCTCGAAACGTTCTTGCTGTATCAGCAGACGCCGGGTGTCAAAGGTCTCTCGGCACGCACGCTGCGAGCCCTGTATAACGCCCGCAAGGTGATGAACCAGGCATGGCGCCGCGCCCCGGAAAATCGCCGGCTATTCATGGAAATCATGAAACAGCCGCATGGCCTGACCCATGTCATGCGCTTGATGAACCAGACCAGCGTACTCGGCCGCTATTTACTGAATTTCCGGCGCATCGTCGGGCAAATGCAGCACGACCTCTATCACGTCTACACGGTCGACCAGCATATCCTGATGGTCTTGCGCAATATCAGGCGCTTCGAGATCGCCGAGCATGCGCACGAATATCCGTTTTGCAGCCAACTGATTTCCAATTTTGAACGTCCTTGGGTGCTGTACACCGCGGCGCTGTTTCACGATATTGCCAAAGGCCGGGGCGGCGATCACTCGACGCTGGGGATGGCCGACGCACGCCGCTTTTGCCGCGAACATAGTTTTTCGTCCGAAGATACGGCGCTGGTAGTGTGGCTGGTCCAGCATCACCTGACCATGAGCCAGGTGGCGCAGAAACAGGACACCAGCGACCTCGAAATTATCAAGCAGTTTGCCAAGCAGGTCGGCACTGAACGGCGTCTCACCGCTTTATATCTATTGACCGTGGCCGACATCCGCGGCACCAGCCCCAAGGTCTGGAATGCGTGGAAGGGCAAGCTGCTGGAAGACCTCTACCGGCAGACCATCAACGTACTCGAAGGCGCTTACCTCGATGCCCATTCGGAATTGCGCGCGCGCAAAGCCGAGGCCTTGGCGTTGCTGCGCCTGCAAATCGTGCCGGACGGCGCGCACCTGGAGTTGTGGGACAAGCTCGACGTCGCTTATTTCCTGCGCCACGACGCACCCGATATCGCCTGGCAAACCCGTTTGCTTTACAAATTCGTCGATAGCACCACCCCTATCGTGCGGGCTCGTCCCTCGCCCATAGGCGAGGGACTGCAAGTTCTGGTCTACTTGAAAGACCGTCCGGACCTGTTCGCCAGCATTTGCGAATACTTCGATCGCGGCGGTTTGTCGGTGCTGGACGCTCGCGTGCACACCACCCGCCACGGTTATGCACTGGATAACTTCCTGGTGGCGGATACCCACCTCGACGCTCATTATCGCGACATCGCCAATCTGGTCGAACAACAACTCACGATGCGACTCACCGCCCCGGTGAAAACTTTGCCCACGCCGGCCCGTGGGCGCTTGTCGCGTCTCTCACGTACCTTCCCTGTCTCGCCACGCGTCGAATTGCGCGCCGATGAACGGGGTCAATACTACATTCTGTCGGTTTCGGCCAATGATCGCCCGGGTCTGCTGTACTCGATCTCGTGCGTTCTGGCCGAACACCAGGTCGGCCTGCATGCCGCGCGCATCAATACCCTCGGCGAACGTGTCGAAGACGTATTCCTGCTTGACGGTGCAAGTCTGTCGGACAGCCGCCTACAATTACAACTAGAAACCGAACTTTTGCGCGCGCTCGCTATTTAAGCGACGCGTCTGCCTGTGAGCTATTTATGCGTGTCAAATTAACTGCGAAGCACCCGCGACCAGCGTCTGCGGTGCGCGCCCCGGTACGCCGTGGAACCCGTAAACCCACACCTGGAAGCGGCGCGGCTGCGGCTGAGCGTCCGGCCCCCGGCGAAAAACACGTCCCGTCCGTATCGATCAAAGCACCCACCCCGCGTCCTGCGGCCAAACCGGCCAGCAAAGGTCCGCGCGGCGCCAGCAAAGCCGTGGCACGACCACATGGTCCGCGCCCCAGCACACCGCCGGGTGAACGCAAGCCCTACGAATCACGTGGTGACCGCCCGCCGCGCCCGGAAGGTCGCGATGGCGCGCGTCCCGCTTATGCCGGCAACCGTCCGTCGAACGACCGAGGCGAGCGTCCGCCACGTCCTGAAGGCCGCGATGGCGCGCGTCCCGCTTATGCCGGCAACCGCCCGTCGAACGACCGAGGCGAGCGTCCGCCACGTCCTGAAAGCCGCGATGGCGCGCGTCCGGCTTATGCCGGCAACCGTCCGTCGAACGACCGAGGCGAGCGTCCGCCACGTCCCGAAGGTCGCGATGGCGCGCGTCCGGCTTATGCCGGCAACCGCCCGTCGAACGATCGAGGTGACCGTCCGCCACGCCCAGAAGGTCGCGATGGCGCGCGTCCCGCTTACGCCGGCAACCGCCCGTCGAACGACCGAGGCGAGCGTCCGCCGCGTCCCGAAGGCCGCGATAGCAATCGCCGTCACTCAGGCGAAGAGCGCAGCGCCCGGCCAACGGCCGCCGCCCCGGCACGGCCCGCCGAGCGCGCCCCTTCGCGCAGTCAGACGGATCGCGACGAAACCGGCATGACCCGTTTATCCAAACGCATGTCCGAATTGGGTCTGTGCTCACGGCGCGAAGCCGATGAATGGATTGAACAGGGCTGGGTGCGGGTCGATGGCGTCAAGGTCGATACGCTGGGCGCCAAGGTCACCCCCGAGCAAAAAGTTGAAGTGATGCCGGCGGCACGCGCGGAGCAAGCCAAGCTGGTAACGATACTGATCCATAAGCCGGTCGGTTATGTCTCGGGCCAGCCCGAAGACGACTACCTGCCCGCCGCATCGCTGATCAACGCGACCAATCAATGGGAACTGGATGAGAGCGGCCGCAGTTACCACCCGCTCAATCTGCGTGCCTTGGCACCCGCGGGACGCCTGGATATTGACTCGACCGGTTTGCTGGTGATGACCCAGGATGGCCGGATAGCCAAACAGTTGATCGGCGACAAGTCCGAAGTCGACAAAGAATATTTGGTGCGGGTGATGTATCAAGGGCGCGAAACCGATATCGCGGACCATTTCCCGGCCGAGCAACTGGCGTTGCTGTGCCACGGCCTGGAGCTTGACGAAGCACCGTTGCGGCCGGCTCAGGTCGAGTGGCAAAACGGCGAACAGCTGCGTTTTGTCTTGCGTGAAGGCAAGAAACGGCAAATCCGCCGCATGTGCGAATTGGTCGGGCTGGAAGTGGTCGGACTGAAACGCGTGCGGATTGGCCAAATCGTGCTCGGCGCTTTACCGGCTGGCCAATGGCGTTACCTGCTGCCGGGCGAAAGCTTCTGAGCCAAGGCAACGAGGGCCGGCCTTGACCGGTCCGCGGCGCAGACAGCACCGCGGACCAAGCATCGGGCATCAATAAAATGGCCGGTCATGTTTCCATGATCGGCCATTTTTCAATCATCGCGATCCGGGTCCATGTCGGGAAATAACACATCCATATAACCGAACTTGGAAAAATCGGTGATGCGCATGGGGTATAACTTGCCGATCAAATGATCGCATTCATGCTGCACCACTCGCGCGTGAAAACCTTCCGCAATACGCTCGATCGGCGCGCCGTATTGGTCCACACCCTGATAGCGGATTTTTGCATAACGATTGACCATGCCGCGCAACCCAGGCACCGACAAACAACCTTCCCAGCCCTCTTCGACATCGGACGACAGCGGCGTAATCACGGGATTGAGCAGAATGGTCTCGGGCACGGGAGCGGCATCCGGATAACGCTCGCTATGGCCAAAACCGAAGATCACCACCTGCAGGTCGACGCCGATTTGCGGCGCCGCCAGGCCCACGCCTTTTTCTGCGCGCATCACTTCGAACATGTCGGAAATCAACTCATGGAGTTCGGGGGTGTCGAAACGCTCCACCAGCGCCGCGGTCTGCAACAAACGCGGGTCCCCCATTTTTAAAATCTCGCGAATCATGTAGCCCTACCCTCCAGAAGTAAACGCAAACCCTCTTCATCCAGCACCGGCACACCGAGTTCTTCGGCACGCGCCAGCTTGCTGCCCGCTTCGGCGCCGGCCACCACATAATCGGTTTTTTTCGATACCGAGCCGGCGACTTTCGCCCCGGCCGCTTCCAGCATTGCCTTGGCCTCATCGCGCGACAAGCTCGGCAAGGTGCCGGTCAACACCACCGTACGCCCGGCCAACACGCCCTGCGGCGCTTTCGGCGCCGGCTCGCCTTCGGGCCAGCTCACCCCGGCCGCGCGCAGTTGTTCGATACCTTCGATATTATGCGGCTCGGAAAAAAAGTTGACGATAGATTCGGCCACTACCGGCCCCACATCGTTCACTTCCAGGAGCATCTCCTGAGAAGCTGCCATCAGCGGGTCCAGCGCGCCGAAATAACGGGCCAGATCACGAGCTGTCGCTTCACCCACATGACGTATGCCCAAGGCGTAAATCAAGCGTGGCAAAGTCGTGCTACGGGCATGCTGAATCGAGTCGAGCAAATTCTGTGCGGATTTATCGGCAAATCGATCCAGCGCCGCCAGCGTGCCGAAACCCAGTTTGAACAAATCGGCAGGGGTACGTATCAATTCCTGCTCGACCAGTTGATCGATGATTTTTTCCCCCAAGCCATCGATATCCATAGCGCGGCGCTGAGCGAAATGCCATAACGCCTGTTTGCGCTGCGCCGGACAAATCAGCCCGCCGGTGCAGCGAGCAATCACTTCATCAGGCAGTTTTTCGATTTTCGAGCCGCATACCGGACAATGAGTCGGCATCACAAACGCGCGGGCATCGGCCGGCCGGCGTTCAAGCACAGCGCCCACGACTTCGGGGATGACATCGCCGGCGCGACGCACAATCACGGTGTCGCCGATCAGAATATCCTTGCGCCGGATTTCTTCTTCGTTATGCAAAGTGGCATTGGTGACGGTTACCCCGCCCACAAACACCGGCGTCAAGCGCGCCACCGGCGTCACGGCGCCGGTACGGCCGACATTGACCTCAATCCCGATCAAGGTGGTCAAGGCCTCCTGAGCCGGGAATTTATGAGCCAGGGCAAAGCGCGGAGCGCGCGCCACAAAACCCAGGCGATCCTGGTCGTCACGGCGATTGACCTTATACACCACACCGTCGATTTCGTAGGGCAAGGCCGCACGACGCTCACCGATGCGACGATAAAACCCCAACAGACCGTCGGCGCCCTTCACCACCGCGCGCTCGGTGCATACCGGCAGGCCCAGCCGCCCATACCAATCGAGAATTTCGGCATGGGTGGCCGGCATCGCCACGCCTTCGAGCGCGCCGATGCCATAGGCAAAAAACGACAGGGGCCGCGTCGCCGTGATCTTCGGGTCGAGCTGGCGCAAACTGCCCGCCGCCGCATTGCGCGGGTTGGCGAACTCACGCTGACCGGCTTCCACCTGACGTTCATTGAGGCGGGCGAAATCGCGTTTGAACATCAGCACTTCGCCACGCACTTCAAGCACCGCAGGCACCTGATCGCCTTTCAGGGTGAGCGGAATCGAGCGCACGGTCTTGATATTTTCAGTGACGTCTTCGCCCGTCGCTCCGTCGCCGCGTGTCGCGGCCTGCACCAGCAGACCTTGTTCGTAACGCAGGGAAATGGCCAGGCCGTCAAATTTCAATTCACAGGAGTACTCGACCCCGGGAGCACTGAACAGATCCACCGCCCCGGTGTTTGCCGCCAGACCCAAGCCGTCGCCCACGCGCTTGTCGAAGGCAATCACGTCGCTTTCTTCAAAACCGTTATTGAGCGACAACATCGGCATCGAATGCTGCACCGAGGCAAAACTGCTCAGCGCCGCGCCGCCGACACGCTGAGTCGGGGAATCGCGGGTAATCAGTTCCGGCTGAGCCGTCTCGATCTCCACCAGTTCCCGATACATGCGGTCATATTCCGCATCGGGCAGCATCGGTGCATCGAGCACATGATAGGCATAGTTATGGCGCTCAAGCTCGGCGCGCAACCAGGCGACACGAACGGCGGGCTGATCGACCGACGGGGGCACAGAATTCATAGGCATAGGAGCTGCAAGCGAAAAAGAGAGCAGGTGCGAATAACGGACCGGGCGAGACGGATACGCCGCACCAAGTCCCTCATTGTACGGACTTACTGAGCTTCCAGCTTGTCGCATAAGCCGGCCTAGCGCGCTATAAACATCCACGCCAGGCATCGCGAACCGCAACACGATGCGGGCAAGACCAGGCTTGAGTCAGCACAGTACCGCGTAAGGCAGTCCTATTTTTTGACATCTCGTCGAACGTGCATTTTTCTAAGATAGTCTCTGGAGTTTAATCGAGACCGCTGCTGGGCCAACGCTGCCACGAACCGCCCAATTCCTCGCCCGCACAATAAGACAGAAAACCGGCATCGGCACAATAACACTTCAGTTCTGGAAAATAAAACCAGTCCCCGATCTGGCGGCAAAACCCATTTTCCCCAACGCGAAATTCCACGTACGCCGACGGCTTTCACTATAAATGAGTCGAGCGCTTTAACACGGCATTTTTATATAAGTTTATGAGCCTCAATTTCTTTAAGCATTGGTTGGCCGCCCCCATGACCGTCGGGTCCGTGATGCCCTCGTCACGCTATCTAGCCGACGCTGTGGCTGATGGAGTCGAGGGATTCGATGCGATTATTGAGGTCGGAGCCGGAACAGGAAGCATAACGAAATCGCTGATCCAGCGGCACCCGTCCGCCACACTGATGCTATTTGAGCTTGGAGATCGCCTCGCCGTCGAACTGAGTCGGAAATTCCCTCATGCCCATGTAGTCAGCGGCTCATTTCATGAGAATGTTTCACTGCTGCAAAATCTGCCGGCCAAGACCGTGATTGTCTCCGGCTTGCCGATGCAATCGCTTTCACCTCATATCAAGGCGCCAACGATCGCCCGTTTCGCCGAACTGTTATTGGCCAATAAAGCGCGCCGCCTGGTTCAGTTCACTTATCTGCCCAAAATCCCATTTACCGCCCCTCCGGGTTTGTGTTGGCGTCGCATTAAAACCGTCTGGCGTAACGTGCCGCCCGCCAATATCTGGCAACTCGCCGCAAAAAGCGAATGACAAGCGGCCTCGTCGCAAGACATCTTGCGGCAAGCGCAATCGATGGCCCCCAAAGACCTGGCACAGAATTTTTTGCATTAACACCAATACCGCACATAAATCATGAATGCTGTAATTATAAAACATAAAAACACCCTCTCCGTTACCTTGTTACTGGCCTATCTTTTTTCTCTATTTTTTTAAATTAATATAAAATCAGATGCCAGCAAATCAGATTTTTTTTCTATTTTTTTAATTTTATCTTTTTTATTTATTACACTCAATCACAAAAAAACCTATATTATTCTCTCCATATTTCTCTCCATTGTTATTTCACTGGAATTATCTTTTATCATCGTTTACGGCTCAAGAG